>Ga0272441_10002525_pt1 | contig 36709 bp, 31 predicted proteins | sample SSMProp6N_FD_193582 | JGI IMG/M metagenome (GOLD analysis project Ga0272441, IMG submission 193582) | Marine sediment archaeal communities from Little Sippewissett salt marsh, Falmouth, MA, United States - SSM-Prop-6N | ecosystem: Environmental > Aquatic > Marine > Wetlands > Sediment ...
CGGCGGCAACACGGCGTTCTGCTGCTACGGCAAGCCCGCCGAGACGGTGCTCCGCGCCTGGTACGCCAAGCCGCGCGAGTGACGGCAAGGGAGAAGTCCGAAGGGAGAAGGGAGAAAGGCGGGTGCCACGGCGGCCGTTGTTCGCCGCCGTGCGCCGTTGCCGCTGTAGGGGCACGGCATGCTTGCCCTGAGTATCATCGAAGGGCCGTGCCCGCGCCGTTGTCGTTGCAGGGCGGTTCATGGCGACCCCCGTACGGCAGGTGTCGCCGTGCCACCCGCCGGGCAGTGATCTGTGAAACCCAAGGAGGTGACGACGTGAGAACCCCTGTGTGCGTGACACTGGTGTGCGTCATGGGCCTGCTGGCCGGGGCGGGGTGCGGCACCGACCGCACGGCCGGGGGATACCGCGTGGCGATCCTGCCTCGTGTGGCCGCGCCTCCCGAGGTCCGCGCGCCCGCCGAAGCGCCCGCCGCCGAGCCGCCGGAGGAGTGGGCCCTGGAGTTCATCCTCTGGAAGAGCAACCTCCTGGGATCGAGCTTCTACACGGCCGACCGCGAGGCGAAGCGCCGCTTCGGCATCAAGAAGCACGTCGCGCGCCCCCAGAGCCGCGAGGCGAACGTCTTCGACGTCCCGGCCTTCAGCCACGACGAGGGCGTGCGCGTGGGGCTGCTGACCGGCTTCGGCTGGGAGCGCAAGGCCGACGTCCGCCTCTACGCCCTGGGCTTCGAGTGGGCCGAGCCCGACTTCAACCTCTTCTACGACCGCGAGGAGATGAAGGGCCACCACGAGCGCATGACGGCCGCGCTGCGCGCCGCCACCACGGCCGAGGCCCGGGCCTACGTCCTGGAGCAGAACGTGCGCCGGTGCACCCCGGCGGTCCTGTCGCCCTACGGGCCTGGCACCGTCGGCGTCGCGTTCGTCCCGTGGAGCTGCTCCACCGAACAGTTCCCGCGGTTCTGGGAACTCATCAGTTCGCCCGACGCGTTCGACGCGGCCCTGGCCCGGTGGAAACGCTGGAGGTGGAGCGGCAGCCACCGCGAGGCCGTGCGCCGCATCATGGCCTGGCATGTCGCCCGCTACGACGCGGCCGTCGCCGAACGTCCCGAGCTGACCCGCCAGAGCGTCCCGGCGACGAACATCGCGCGCCTCCGCAAACGCCTCGGCAAGTGACGCGCCGCCCCGGCGGCCCCGCCTGCCGAGCCGGCGCCGCGCCTTTGTCGTCGTAGGGTCGCCGTCGTAGGGGCACGGCCTGCCGTGCCCGGCCGTTCGCCGTTGCCGTACAAGCCGCCGGCACTGCCGGCGGACGCCGTTGCGGGTGGCATGGCCACACCGAAGGGGTGGCCATGATCCTTGTCGGGCACCTGTCGTGGTCACCGCCCGGTGCCACGGTCTGGCCGCCGTTCGACGTCGCTCACGGCAAGCAGGCCAGACCGTGACATGTCTCGCAGCGCCATGATGGCTGGTCCCCTGGCGTCGGTTGAACAGGACACACGGCATGACCTCGCGCGAACGGCTGCTGACGCTGCTGAGGGGCGAGCCGACCGACCGCATCGGCGTCTACCTCATGGGCGTGCGTCCCTGGACGCCCTGGTGGATGAAGGGCCGCCACCCGAGCTACATGCCCCTGGTCGACCTCGCGCGCGAGCAGGCCGACGTCTTCAGCCCCATCGGATTCGAGACCGGGTTCTACTACACCGCGGCCCCCGTGCGCATTGAGCGGCGCGTCGAGCCCGTGCCCGACCACCCCGAGATCGAGCACCACGTCACGGTGGTCGCGGCCCCGCGCGGCCCGCTGCGCGAGGTCCACGCTGTGCACAAGGTCGAGCGGCTGCCCATGCCGCTGGAGCACTTCGTCAAGACGCCCGACGACGCGGAGAACCTGCTGGCGATTCCGTACGCGCCGCTCGGGCCCGACGTGGAGCCGTTCGTCGAGCGCGACGGCCAGGTGGGCGAGCGCGGCCTCGTCATCATCAGCATCGGCTGCGACCCCGTCGGCGACGTGCACGGCCTGCTGGGCACCGAGCGGATGGCCTTCTGGTCGTTCGAGCACCGCGACCTGATCCACCGATTGCTGGCCGAGATGCTGCGCCGCAAGCTCGACGTCGTCGGCCACTTCAACGCGAGCGGCCTTCACCGGCGCATGCCGGTCGTGTTCACCCACACGGGTGCCGAGATCGTGGTGCCGCCGCTGGCCTCGCCCGAGGACTTCCGCGACTTCTGCGTCCGCTACGACCGGCCGCTGCACGACGCCATTCACGCAGGCGGCGGCTGGGTCCGCGTCCACTGCCACGGCAGCCTCTCGAAGATCCTGGAGGACTTCGTCGAGGCCCGGGTTGACGTGCTCCAGCCCATGGAATGCCCGCCCGAGGGCGACGTGCTGCTGCCCGACGCGAAGCGCCGCATCGGGTCCCGCCTCGTGATCGAGGGCAACGTCCAGTTCTCGCGACTCGCCGGCGACCCGCCGGACGAGTTCCGCCGCCTGGTCGAGCGGACCGTTGCCGAGGGCAAGCCCGGCGGACGGTTCATCCTCTGCCCGACCGCCAGCCCCTACTGGCCCGAGCTGCCCGACCGGGCCCTGGCGAACTACCGCACCATGGTCGACGTGGCCCTGACTCACGGGCGTTACGACTGACCGGCGATGGGGGTGGCATGGCGACACCAACGGGGTCGCCATGATGTCGTTCCGGCGCATATCACCGCCTGGCCTCCCGCCAGACCGTGGTATCTGCCTTCCACTGTCTGGCGACCGAGGCCCGCAGGGCCGGCAGTCAGTAGCCGGCGGCGTGAGCCGCCGGTGCCGAAGGCCATCGAACTCCGTGAGCCCCAACGGGGCGGCAGCACCTATCGCCCCGAGACACTGCCGCCCCTTCGGGGCTCTGGTTGTGTGTGGGCCTGAATCCGGGGGCTTCGCCCCCGGCTAAAATCCCAGCGGCCCTTTGGGCCGCACCCGCAGGTGACCATGATCGGCGCCGAATCGCGATCGTGCGCCCCAAGGTCGGAGGGAATCATCGTGGCGGGTGGCCATGATTCCCCTCCGCGAGGTGACCGCGGCACCCCCTTATTCCTCCAGGGCCTCGCAGAGGACGTGGTTCGCGGCGTGGATGGCGTCGGTGAGGTCGATGATCGCCTTGAGGGAGGCGGCCCGATCGATGCGCCGCCGGAGGTCGCGCAGGCCCGGCGTGCCGGGCAGCAGGCCCAACCCGTTGCGGTCCATCACCTCCAGACAGTAGTCGAGCCGCGCGAGCAGCCGCGCCCGGACGTGCTGCAGGGCGTCGTCGCCCAGGGCGCCCGCTCGGTACGCCGGTTCGAACTCGTGCACCGCCGTGCAGAACTTCTGAACGTACACGAGCGCCATGCCGCGCGCCGCGTCGCCGCGGGCCAGCACGCGGGCCCACTGCTGTTCCTCGTCGCGCATGTGTGCGTCCGTCGCGGGGGAGTTGTACGGCATCGTCGCCCTCCTTCTCTCAGGCTCTGTCTGGGGAGCCGCCCCGACACTGGAAGGGTGCCACGGCTGCGCCGTTTGCAGCCGTGCACGGTTGCTGGACTGCGCAACCGTGGCACCCCACGGAGGGCTATCGGACAGAGCCGGATCGCAGCATGGTGTACGGCCCGTCGGGGATGACGGCTACGCGGGCGCCGGGCCGGGCCGCGACGAAGTCGTCGATCGCCCGTTGGGTTCGCTCCCGGGCCGTGCCGGGTCCGAGGATCGGCGTCACCGAGAGCCGCCGCTGGACGTCCTCCGGCAGGCCGTCGGTGACCAGCCACAGGCGCTCCATGCCGATGCGCTCCAGCGTGCGCGCCTGGAGCTGGTACTCCCACTGGTCGAGCTGCGTCTCGGGCGACGCGGCGATGTCGGCCAGGAAGCGCCGCCACTGGTTCTCGTAGCCGAGCAACAGGTCGGTGTACTCGCGTCCGCCGACGCCTTCGCCGCACGCGCTCGCCTCCAGCAGCGTGCTCTCGGGCCCCAGGGCGGGCAGGGCGGTCACCATGCCCTTGACGCTCTGGTAGAACGTGAGGTCCAGGGGGAATCCGCCGCCGCCCGTCACGACGAGGTCGAACGGGCCGTCGACACGAGCGGTGGTCCACTCGGCTACCTCTCGGCAGCCGGCCAGGTGCGCCGCTTCGAGGTCGCCGCAATAGACGGCGGCGATGCGTCGGTCGCGCGTGACGGCCACGTTCAGCAGCAGGTCCACGCCGACCGCCCGGGCGACCTCCAGCGCGATTTCGTGGCAGTGGTTGCCCTCGAGGACGCCCGTGTCGGCCCGCGGGTCGGCCAGCACCGGGTAGCCGTGGAACCGCTGGACGGTCCGGAGGTCGACCAGGGCAGGGCAGACGCCCTTGCGGCCGCCGGAGAAGCCCGCGCAGAAGTGGCCCTCGATGTAGCCGGTGACGATGCGGAAGTCGGCCTCGGCGAACCGCCGGCACAGATAGACCGGCGGCGCGTCGCACAACTGCACCAGCGTCGAGGCGTCGCGGGCGTCGTGGTCGATCACCTCGATGCGGCGCAGCACCTCGGGGCCCACGAGCAGCTCGCGCTCGTCGGGTGTCGAGCGGCGATGCAGCCCCGTGCCGATGATGATGACGATCCGCGAGTCGTCGATGCCGCACGCGTTCAAGGCCGCCAGCAAGGGCGGCAGAAACACCCGGTTGGGCACCGGCCGCGTGATGTCGCTCACGGTGATGGCGACCGACCGCGGGCGCTTGCGGCGGATCAGCTCGGCCAGCGGCGGCGATTCCATCGGCGCGGCCAGCGCCTCGGCCACAGCCCGCTCCGGCTCGCTCAGCGCCGGGACGTCCTGGCCCTGGAGGACCGTCGCCCCGTCGGGCACGCGGAGTTCGAGCCCCGTCTTGCCGTACAGCGTGCGGACTGTTTTCATGGGGGGCCATTCTAGCAGGGCGGCCGCATTTCGCCAGTCGCCTTTGCCGGCGCGGGGAGGCGAGGCCGCGCCATAGGAGTGGCATGAGGATGCCACGGTCAGGCCCCGACGTCGCAGCGCCGCAGCGGCGGGAATGACCGTGCCAGCGGCCGCACGGACAGTCGCCCCGGCAGAGTCTCGCGACTCTGCCGGGACGGCCTGTCCGTGGCACCCGCCAAGAGAATGAGGTGCCGGTCATGCATCGGCTGCCCAAGCCGTCTGGCCCTGGGGATTGCGGCTGCCCGAGATGACGAGGATTCTGATGCTGTCTCCCTTCCGCTGCGGGCGGCGCTCAGGGGGCCCGCGACGGCGTCTCCGGCATCACGTCGATGGGAATGCCGGCGGCGGCGAGGAGGTCCTTGCCCAGTTGGTCGGGGTAGTCCTCGCGGATGACGATGCGGCGGATGCCGGCGTTGATGAGCATCTTGGCGCACAGCGAGCAGGGGTGGTGCGTGGCATAGAGGGTGGCCCCGTTGATCCGGGTGCCGTGCTTGGCCGCCTGGAGGATGGCGTTCTGTTCGGCGTGGAGTCCGCGGCACAGCTCGTGCCGCTCGCCCGCGGGCACCTGCATCTGGTCGCGAAGGCAGCCGACGTCGGCGCAGTGCGGAATGCCCGACGGCGAGCCGTTGTAGCCCGTGGCCAGGATGTACTTCTCCAGGACCAGGATGGCCCCGACGTGCCGGCGGAGGCAGGTGGAGCGCTTGGACACCTCGGAGGCGATCCGCAGGAAGTACTCGTCCCAACTGGGTCGGGTGTCGGCCATGTCGCCGGGCACTGTAGCCGCGCGGGTTCGCCAAGTCAAGCGGGGGTGCCGCGGTTGGGTGCCGATTCCATCGGGACAACCATGCACGGCCGCCCTCCAGCCCCTCGACCCTTCGACAAGCTCAGGGCAAGCAAGCTTGGGGCAGGCGGGCTCAGGGCAAGCGTGCCGAGGGCTTCAAGGGCCTGAATGGTCTTGCACAATCTTCCGACGATGTCGCGGCCGGGACGCCGTCGCGGTACACTATGGGCTGCCGGGCGGGCGCGGCCCGCTCCGGGCCGTGGGCGAGCATCGCGCGACGGGCGAGCAGGCCGCCGCGTTCGGAGGCTGGAATGGACGAGTCGGACGTCCGGCGCTTCTGGGAGGCCAACGCCGAGGGGTGGACCGAGATGTCGCGCCGGGGCTACGACCTGTCGCGCGACCTGTTCAACACGCCGACCTTCATGGCCGTCCTGCCGGACGTCGCCGGCTTGCGGGGCCTCGACGTGGGGTGCGGCGAGGGCCACAATACGCGCCTGCTCGCGCGCCGCGGCGCTTCGATGACCGGCGTCGACATCGCGCCGACCTTTCTCCGCCACGCGATCGAGGCCGAAACGCACGAGCCGCTCGGAATCGCCTACGCGCTGGCCAGCGGCGGCGCGCTGCCGTTCGAGGATGCGGCGTTCGACTTCGTCGCCGCGTTCATGAGCCTCCAGGACATGGCCTGCCAGGAGGCGGCGCTGGCCGAGGTGTTTCGCGTCCTGCGTCCTGGCGGCTTCTTCCAGTTCTCGATCATCCATCCGTGTTTCCAGACGCCCCGATTCGGCTGGATTCGCGACGACGAAGGCCGGAAGATTGCCGCCACGGTCGGCGACTACTTCCGCGACGGCACGTGCCGCGTCGACGAATGGATCTTCGGCGCTGCGCCGCAAGAGCTCAAGGACCGGTACCCGAAGTTCAAGACGCCGTACTTCGAGCACACGCTGAGCGGCTGGATGAACTTGGTCCTTGGGGCCGGGTTCCGCATCGAGCGCTTTGCCGAGCCGACGCCCGACGACGTGACGCTGCGCGAGCATCCGAATGAATACGACGCGCGGATTATCGCCTTCTTCCTGATCGTTCGCTGTCGCAAGCCGGCGAGCTAGGGCGATGTACTGGACAATCCTGCGGCGCGGCCATGCCACGCCGCCGTGGCCGCTGGTGGTGTAGGGGCACGGCCTGCCGTGCCCGAAGCTGGAGACTGTCAACGGGACCATGGCCACCCCCTCGGTGTGGCCATGCCACCCCGCCAGTGGGCGGCGGCCGCGGCGGCAAGCCCCGGCGGCGTGGAATGGAGGTGGCGGATTGGCATCGCTTGAACGACGGCTCAGCACGGCGGTCCACACGGTCCACAAGTCGCTGACGGGCCCCGACGGGCCGGGCCTCAGGCAGTCGCTGGCCGACACGGCGGCGCAGGTCGCGGCCGAGGGCCTTGGCCTGGAGCTGCGCCTGTACGAGCCCGACGCGGGGGAAGATCGCCCGCCGCTTCGGCCCGAGACCGTGGCGGCCCTTCGCGACATCGGCCGCGCGGCCGGATTGCCGGTCACGGCGCACACGGAGTTCTACAACTGGGAGCCGGACCGCCTCCTGTGCGACCTGCACATGGCGGCCGATCTCGGGGCGACCGTCCTGATGGTGCATCCTTCGCGGTTCGGCATGGAGACCGACGGCGGGCCCGACTGGCCGGCCGTGCGCGACCTGTGCGCCCGGGCGCGCGACCTGGGCGTGACGTTCGGCCTGGAGAACGTGCCGAGCGGTCTGCCGACGCTCCGGCAGGCGCTCGACCGTGTCGGTCGCGACCCCGCCGCGACCGGCCTCGGCATCTGCATCGACACGGGGCACGCCAACCTGAGCTACACCCAGGACGGCGTTCCGCCGGTGCGCTTCGTCGAGGAGCTCCGCGAGACAATCGTCGAGGTGCACGTTCACGACAACGACGGCGAGGCCGATCAGCACCTGCCGCCGGGCGACGGGACGCTGGACTGGCCGCCGCTGCTGGCGGCGCTGCGGACGCTGCCGGCCGAGACCGTCTTCTGCCTTGAGCTCGGCGGCTCGGCGGATCCCTGGTCGGCCGTCCGCGAAGCGCGGCGGTTCCTGACGGACGGCCTCGGCTGATCCGGCGGGGCATCGCGTGGATAACGCCGGTTCGTTGCGCCCCTGGCGGGGTTGAATCCCCGGCTGGTCTTGGCGGCACACAAGGATGCGGCCTTCGTGGGGCATCCGGCGCCGGTTCCCGCGACGAGGAGAGACGATGCGCTCGAAGGTGTCCTGTCGCATCCTGCCCATTCTGGTTGCCGCCTTCCTGGCGGCCCACGCGCATGCTGCTGAGGAGACACCTGTGGGCGCGGCCGGCGCTGCCCGTACGGTCGTCCTCGATACCGTGGGCTTCTGGCGCGTGCACAGCACGTTGAAGCCGCCGGTCATCCGGCAGCCCGGCGGCGCCCTCAAGGCCGTCCTGCTCGACCAGCGGTGGCTCAACTGGGAGACGCCCGAGCCGCCGCCGGACTGGACCGCCGTCGAGTTCGACGATGCCGCGTGGGCGCGCACCACGGCGCGCGGCGGGTCGCGCAGCGCGTACCTGGCGCGGCTGTGCCTGCGCGGCAGCTTCACGGTGACCGACCCGGCGAAGGTCAACGGGCTGCGGGTGTCGCTGGCCTGCCACGGCGGGGCCGTGGTGTATCTGAACGGCAAGGAGATCGCCCGGGGCCACGTCGCCTCGCGCGACGGCGGCGCTGCTGCGCACCTTGCCGACGATTATCCCGAAGAGGTCTTCGTGACGGCCGAGGGCGGCTACCTGGCCGCGGCCGGCGCGTATCTCGGCGGTCGGCCGAGCGGCAAGCCCACCGAGGAATCCGAGCGCCGCATGGCCCTCCGCGAGCGGAAGCTCGACAACGTGGCCGTCCCCGGGGAACTCCTGCGGCGCGGCCGCAACGTGCTGGCCGTCGAGATCGTCCGCGCGCCGTACGGCGAGGTGTTCGACAGGATACCGAAAGACAAGCAGGCGTACCCCTACGAGTTCACGTGGAACACGTGCGACCTGCTGTGGGTCCAGATGGCGGCCGACGGCGCGGCCGGGTTCGTCTCGAGCGCCGTGCGGCCCGCGGGGCTCCAGGTCTGGAACAGCGGCGCGATGGCCGGCGACTTCGAGACCGACTATGCCAACCCGGCCGAGCCGCTGCGTCCCGTCAGGATCGTCGGCGCGCTGGGCGGCGCCTTCAGCGGCAAGGTCGTCGTCGGCTCCAGCACACCCATCCGGCGCCTGCGCGCCGCGGCGGGCGACCTCCGTGGCCCGGGCGGCGTGATTCCCGCGTCGGCCGTCCGCGTGCGCTACGGCGACGCCTGGGGCTCGGAGGCCCTGACCGACGGGACGTACCATCGCCAGCTTTATCCGCGCGCGGCCTATCAGCCGGCCACGTTCGGCCGTCTTCTGGAGTCGCCCGCCGAGGAGTGCCCGGTGCGCACGCCGCGGCACTACGGCAGCGACAAGAGCATTCCGAAGGCGCCTGAGCCGGTGTTCGGCGCCGTCGTCCCGGTGTGGCTGACCGTGGCGGTGCCGCGCGACGCCGGGGCCGGAACGTACACCGGCCGCGTGACCCTTTCCGCCGAGGGCCTGGAGCCGGTCGCCGTGCCGGCCCGCCTGACCGTGGCCGACTGGACGCTGCCCGAGCCGCGCGACCGGCGCACGTGGGTCGAGCTGATCCAGTCGCCCGACACGCTGGCGCTGGAGTACGGCGCGCCGCTCTGGTCCGAGAAGCACTGGCAACTCATCGCCCGGAGCATGCGCTACATGGCCGAGGTCGGAAGCGGCGTGGTCTACGTCCCGCTCCTGGCCCACGCCAACCTGGGCAACGCCGAGTCGATGGTCCGGTGGGTCCGCAAGGTCGAGGACCGATACGAGTACGACTTCTCGGTCATGGACCGCTACCTCGACACGGCCGAGAAGCACATGGGCAAACCGAAGATCGTCGTCTTCAACGTCTGGGACGTCTACCTGGTGCCGAAGCGCGACGGCAAAAAGAGCCGCATGGTCAAGTACATGGAGGGCAAGAACCAGGACTATGGGCTGGGGCCCCTGGTCACGGTGCTCGACCCGGCCACGGGGAAGACCGAGGACGTCCGGCTGCCCGCCTACTTCGACCCGCGGAGCAAGGCGCAGTGGGCGCCGCTGATGGCCCAGGTGGCCGAGCGCATGAAGCGGCGCGGCCTCCAGGACGCCATGATGCTCGGCATGTTCACCGACGCCCAGGCGACCAAGGAAGAGATGGAGCTGTTTGCCGAGTTGGCCCCCGGTGTGCCGTGGGTGACCCAGGGCCACGGCGGCTACCGGCCGGACCAGCTCGTTCACGGCGTGGGCAAGATCGGCTACCAGGCGAGCGTATGGCTCACCCGCTTCGCCGACGGCGTGCACACGCACGGCAAGACGTGGACCGAGGAGAGCCTGCACGGCTGGAACCAGGAGCAGTTGACCGTCGCCTTCGAGCGGAACACCGGCCTGGACGTCTTCCCGCTGACGCGATGGCGGCAGATGGGCGAGACGAACATCACCGGCGGGCAGCGCGGCATGGGACGCCTGGGGGCCGACTTCTGGCGCGTCATCAAGGACGCGCGCGGCCAAAGGGTGGGCAGGATCTACGAGCGATTCCCCGAAAGCCTGTGGATGAACCTGAACATCCCGAACGCACTGCTGGCCCCGGGGCCCGACGGGCCCGTGGCGACCACCCGTTTCGAGGCCCTTCGCGAGGGCGTCCAGGAGTGCGAGGCACGCATCCAGATCGAGCGAGCCCTGATCGACGACGCGACGAGAGCCCGCCTCGGGCCCGACCTGGCCGACCGGTGCGAAACGCTCCTCGAGGAGCGGATGAACGTCATGTGGAAGAGCCTGAGCAGCCTCCAGGTGACCGGTCCCGGCTGGGCCAACGCCACCGGCTGGCGGTGGATCCAGGGTGTGGCCGGGCACAACTGGTTCCTCGGGTCCGACTGGCAGAAGCGGTCGGAGGAACTCTACTCGCTCGCCGGCGAGGTTGCGAAGAAACTGAAAACGCCGTAGGCTGAGCGCTGCCGCGGCGGTGCGGCTGCGGCTCGGATCGGTATGAGTTCCTCGGAGAGACTGAAAGGATCGAACGATGCGTTGTCGCACGACCGTGGTGGTGCTTCTGGCTCTGTTGGCGGCGCTCTGCCTGCCCGCGCAGGCCACGTCGCCGAATCCGTCCCCGCAGTTCAAGCCGTCCCGGCCGCCCGACCTGCGGCTGGAGGTCGCTCCGGGCGCCGATCCCGTGAAGGCCCCGGACGGCAAGGCCGTGCAGTTCGAGACGGCGCGGCTTGAGTTCGACCCGCCGGAGACGCGCACCGTCACGATTGACGGCAAGGCGCCCGCCGACTACGCCGCGCACTTCGAGAGCTGGCAGCCCTGGGCCTCGAAGTACAAGGGCGAGATCGTCGCCCTCAGCCCCAAGCCCAAGGTTGACGGCCAGGGAACGCTCATCCTGGGCGGCCTGTTCCGCCAGATCGACCCCGACTCGATCGTCGTGGCGTCGGCCGACGGCTCGAAGACGTTCGTCCGCGACACCGACTACCGGGTCAACATGGACTGGGGCCAGATCGCGGCTATCGGCGGCCGGCTCGGCACGCGCGGCAAGACGCCGATCAAGGTGACCTACACGATGGCGCTCCAGCGGATCGACCTCGTGCAGGTCTCGCCCGGCGGCAAGGTCGCCGTCAAGAAGGGGGCGAGCCGCATCGTCTGCCCGCAACTCCCGGAGCCCGACCCGGGCCACGTGGCCATCGCGGGGGTCTACATCGCCCCGTGGAAGGCGGCGCGGAACCCGCACTTCACGAGGCCCCTCACGACGCCCGCCGAGTACGCCATCACGGACCACGAGGTCTGCCCGGTCTACGGCGAGCCGGGCGTCAAGCCGGTGAATCCCAAGGCGGTCGCCAGGACGCTGGCCAAGCTCCGCGACGGCAAGGAGGCCCGCATCGCGTTCATGGGAGCCAGCATCACCCTCGGGGCCGAGGCCGGCCCGTGGTGGGACGGTCTGTGGACCGAGAAGAACCTGGGCTACCCGAGCCGCGTCGTCACCGGCCTGCGCAAGCGGTTCCCCAAGGCGACGGTGACGCCCATCGCCAGCTTCAAGGGCGGCACGACGACCGCGTTCGGCCTGGAGCGCATGGAAGAGGACGTGATCCCCGGGAAGCCCGACCTGGTGCTCATCGCCTTCGGCGGGAACGACGTGGCCGGGCCCGTGGGCAAGCCGCCTCGCAACCCGCCGGAGAAGTACAAGGAAGACATGCGCAAGCTCGTCCGCCGCGCCAAGGAGGCCGGGGCCGAGGTCATGATCGTCTGCATCATGCAGCAGAACCCGTGGCTCGAAGCGGCGCCGCGGTGGCCGGCCTACCGCGACAAGCAGTTGGAGCTGGTGAAGGAAGAGAACTGCGCCCTGGCCGACGTGTACACGGAGTGGATGACGCAGGATCGTCGCGGCGTGCCGCCGTTCACGCAACTGCACAACTGGATCAACCACCCGGGAGCCGAGGGACACAAGCTCTTCGCCGACGTCATCCTGCGGTTCTTCGAGTAGCCCCGGTGCCGACCGGGGAAGACGAGATGACCCGCGCGGGTGCCATGCTCACGCTTGCGTGAGCATGTGTGTCTCTCGACGGCCAGCATGGCCACGCAAGCGTGGCCATGGCACCCCCGCCGACGTGATCCTTCGGTTCTTCGAATGAGAGGAGGTGCTGCGATGGCCGACGAACTCATCCGCATCAAGCCGCACCACTTCGTGGACATCCTGACGGAGGTCGGCACCGGCGTCCGCCGCTGGGAGCCGCACCCCTACGGCCACGCGGTGCACACCGTCGCCGCGGCGGTCGTGGCGAATCCCGACCGGATGCTCCAGATGGACTTCGGCGCCGACGATATCTGCGCCCCGTGCCGGCACAACATCGACGGCCTGTGCGACGACACCATCGACACGTCGTACCGGCCGGCGGCCCCGAAGTCGAAGCGCGAGAACAATCTGCTCCTGGACGCGCGGTGGGGCGCGCGGCTGGGTCTGGCCGAGGGCGACCGGCTGACGGCCCGCGCGTTCGCCGAGCGCCTGCGCGACCGCGCGGGCGACGTGACGGCCATCTACCGCGAACTGCCGGCCGACCGCGTCGCCCGGCGCCAGGCCGACCTGGCCAAGGGCGTCGAGCTGTTCCTCGGCGGCGCGATGGAGTGACCGCGCGGAGGGTGCGGCACTGTCGGCGGCATGCGGCTGTTGACCCCGGTGCAAATGATGTTCATCATCTCAGAGGTCCTTGCTGTTGGCGTTCCGCCCTGGAGGGGCGGAAGGATTTTAGCCGGGGGCGAAGCCCCCGGATGGTGGTCTCACATCAGTCAGAGCCCCGACGGGGCGACAGTGTGGAGCGAATGGGCAACTCTGCCGCCCCTCCGGGGCTTGAGGCTACGTGAGGACCGGCTACCGGGGGCTTCGCCCCCGGCTAAAGTCCCTACGGCCCTTCGGGCCGCGACGACAACGACAACGGCATACGGCGTCCGCCCGTACGGGCGACTTGTACGGCAACAGTATCCCCGTGGCCCTCGACTGCCTCGTAGCTCGCAGGGCAAACGGGCCTGACCGTACTCGGCGCCGCTATTCCGTTGTGCACCTCTCCGGCACCGTCCCCACGGGCGCGACGCTGTCGGCGGCATGCGGTTCGGCGGTCGGCAGGGCGCGGCGCCGGTCGGTTGCGTAGTACGACAGTCCCTTGAACACCCTGCCCATGAGGCCCATGAGGCCCAACTTGCCCAGGGCGGCGGCGAACCAGCGGGCCTTGCGGTAGATCAGGTTGAACGCCAGGTACGGCCGCAGCCGCAGCGTGCCGAGCGGCATCCGCTCGACGATGCGCTGCCACGAGTAGAACTCGCGGTACATCCAGAGGTAGCCTTCGCGCAGCTCGCCGGGGTCCATGCGCGCGGGGCGGAAGACCACGTGCGAGGTGTTGTAGTGCGACAGGTCGCGGTCGGTGATCCGGCCCTCGCGCTCGAGCCGGTCGTGGAGCGCCGTGCCGGGGTAGGGCGTCAGGATGTGCGCGGTCATGGTCTCGATCTTCCGCGAGACGAGCCAGTCCAGGGTGTCCTCGAAGACGTCGTTGGTGTCGCCGTCGAATCCGAACGCGAGGCTGGCGTTGACCATCATGCCGCGCGCGTGAATGGCCTCGATGGTGCGGTCGTACTCGTCCACGCGGTTCTGGCGTTTGCCGCACGCGGCTAGGTTGCGCGGATTGGTGGTTTCGAAGCCGATGAAGAGGCTCTTGCATCCGCTGGCGGCCATGGCGTCGAGCAGGCCCTCATGGCGGCCGATGTCAACCGAAACCGCCGTGTGCCACGTGAGGCCCAGGGGCGCGAGGGCCTCCACGAGCCGCGCAGCCCGGGCGGGCGAGCCGATGAAGTTGTCGTCGATGAACATGACGTGCCGCGCGCCCAGCGACGCGATCTCCGCCAGCACGTTCCCCACCGGCTTCATCCGGTAGCCGCGCGGGAAGTTGGCGCCGCTGGAGTAGCAGAACTCGCACTGCCACGGGCATCCGCGCCCGACCACGAGGGTGTTGGTGTAGAGGTAGTTCTTCCCGGCGAGCAGCTCCCACCTGGGCACGGGCATCTTCGCGAGGTCCGCCGGGCCGCGGTGGTGGTAGATCGACTGGAGGAACCCCGTCCGGGCGTCGCGCAGGACGTCGGCCCAGACCTCCTCGGCCGGGCCGACGACGAGGGCGTCGCAGTGCGGCAGGTTCTCGTCCGGGCAGGCCGTGGCGTGGATGCCGCCGAAGACCACCTTGACGCCCCGCTCGCGGTACCGCCGGGCGATCTCCCACGAGCGCTGGGCCGTGTCCACCTTCACGGTGATGCCGACCAGGTCGGGCCGGTCGTCGAGGCGGACGCGTTCGACGTTCTCGTCGGCGATGGTGACGCGGTGCTCCGGCGGCGTCAGGGCCCCGATCACCAGCAGGCCCAGCGGCGGGGCCATGTGCGTCTTGAAGGCCGAGTCCACGGGCCGCATCCGCATCCGCGGGCTGATGAGTTTGATCCACATGGCTGCTCGTCCGCCTCCTTGGGTCGTCACGGTTGCGGGGCCTGTGGCGGCGGGGGTGCGGGCCGGTTGATCTCACCGGCCGGAGCCGGCATCTCGCCGCGCTTCGGCTCCAGTTCCGGCAGGCTTTCGCCCCAGCGGACCTTCGCCGTCAGGACCATCAGCACGCCGAGGGTGACCACCGCGCCGATGGTCACGGTGAGGCCGGTGAACCCCTTGAGGAAGAACGAGTAGCTGAACAGCACCAGGTAGACCAGTTGCGACACGCCGGCGTACAGGATGGCCGCCTTCGGCCCGGCGACCAGCCAGAGGTACATGACCACCAGGGTGACGCTCGTGGCGGCCGCAATCCAGAACGACAGGTGCAGCTCCGCGTGGTCCACCAGGTAGGCCAGCAGCAGGTGGAACGCGAAGAAGGCGGCCGACAGAAAGAGGTAGTGCATCGGGTGCAGCCGCAGGCGGCGGACGACCTGGATGATGATCATCACGACGAAGAAGAACAGCAGGCTCACCGGGGCGAAGAACGAGATCCTGGAGGCGAGCGCGCCCGGCTGCTTCCGGTCCGGCATCAGGACCCGGATGTTCCGGGCGTTGGTGACCAGTTGGCGGTTCCACACCAGGTCGTAACGGTCGTTGGCGTCGGGCTGCATGTTGCGCACGTCCGAGGGGCTACAGTCCGGGTCGAAGTCGTAGTCGGGCGAATCGATGCGGACCGTCACCTGGAGGTCGTTGATCATCCGGTCGGCGGGCAGCGCGTAGGTCCAGCTCGAGGTGCCCGTGCTGGCGTACGAGAAGGCCACGACGCTGGAGGCGCCCGGCTGAAGCGTCGGCGTGGTCACGGTGTCGGTCCACCTGGGCTGCCGCTCGCCGTCGATGGTGACCTCCTGCTCGGAGAACTCGGCGTTGCTCTCGGGCTGGTGGAACCGGACCGTGTAGGCTGCGGGCGCGTCGCCGTCGTTCGTCACGGTGTAGCTGCCGGTGAAGCGGACGTGGTAGACCGAGAACCATTTGAGTCCCCGCTTTCGGAACTGGGTGTCGATCTCGGCGATCACCTCGCTCGTGGCGGGCGGCGCGCCTTCGCGATCGCTCGCTCCGGCTGCGCGCACCGAGGGTTCGGCCTGCACCTGGGGAGCGCCCCAGAGACCCTCGACGCCCCGGGCGACGTCGCCCTCGCGCGTCCCGACACCCTCTGTTCGCACCATGACCACCGTGCCGAGCACCATCCAGCCCGCGGTGACCAGGATCCAGATGAAGATGATCGCGACCAGCTTCTTCAGATTCATGGCCAGCCTCCTTTGGGGCGGGCTCCGCCCCGGCGACTACTGTCCTGTACCGAGCATCCGCTCCAGGTTGTCCACGTACCGTTTGAACGCCGCGCGGCCCTTGGGGGTCAGGTGATAGACGGTCTGGGGCCGTCGCCCGCGGAAGCGCTTGCGGATGGCCAGGTGGCCGGCCTCCTCCAGCACGCGGGCGTGCGTCGACAGGTTGCCGTCCGTCAGGCCCAGCATCGACTTCACCTGGCCGAACTCCAGGCTCTCCACGCCGGCCAGCGTGCTCATGATGGCCAGCCGCACCCGCTGGTGGATCACCTCGTCGAGCTTGTCGTGCAGCGGCTCCTCAGCCACGATCCGCACCTACCCTCCGTGCCGCACCCAGACCACCGCGCCGTAGACCAGGTGGAACCCGCCGAACGTGACCGCCAGCAGGACGATGGGAGACCCCGGCAGCAGGATCATCCCCAACCAGCCCACCGCGAGAAACGCCCCGCCGAGGACCTTGACCTCCGTGATGCTGAACATGCCGACGGTCCACAGGGCCATGCCGTAGCCGATCATCCAGCCGAACGGAATGAGGCCGTACTCGTTCCAGGCGCCGAACATGTAGGTGAAGAAGGCCGCCAGAACGAAGCCCGGCAGGATGGCCAGGCCCGTCTGAAGCTGGGCTCGCTTCCAGTAGGTTTCGCCGCGCCTGCGGGCCCTGGCCCACGTGATGACCACGTCGGCGGTCACGGCGACCACGAGGACGGCCAGCCAGGTGAGCGCGGCCGCGACGATCGTGTCGCCGTCCTGGATTCCGGAGAAGCGCGCGTTGGAGAACACCAGTGACTCCGGTGGCCCGTCGGGGCGAGCGGGCCAGATGACGCCAGTGGCAGCGCAGCCGGCCAGGGCCAGCACGCCGGCGATGATCCCTCCCAGGCCCGACCGCGTCGTCTGGCGGATGGGCCGCTCCATCAGATCGCGGATCACCCGCAGGTGTTCGGCGGCCTGTTTCGGTGTCATGTCAGCATCCTCGTTCGGCGACTCCACCGGCGTCGGCTCGGCCATGGCTGTCTCCGTAAAAAAGGGGACATTCCTCTTTGTTACATTCGGCTCCCCGGTCGCCCGTCGCTGCATGCAGAGCGGTCCGTTTTGGGTGTTCGTCACGGTCCTCCGCTCAGCGGCTGGCGGACGCAGTGCGCTGTCCGGCGCGGCGCAAGAGGGCACAGGCCACCCCCGTCCGACCGTAGGCCCGCCAGCGCGTGCCCGGCTGCGACTCGTTGAAGTCCCCCGCGCCGGGCAACTCCAGTTGCTCCGCATCCCGCTCCAGTGACGCAGCGCCCGACGCGTCCAGGTCGGCCCATCGGTGGACGATCGCCACGCCCGTGCGGCCCATCAGGGCCAGGGCGGCCCGCAGGCCGGGCCCGATCCTTCGGTCGGGCGCCGCCGAGGCCCCCGGCGCGGCTGCGGTGTTTCCGGCATGCCGACGGAACTGCCTGCACGGCCCGGATGCGTTCATGACAGGCTCCCCCTGCTCGAGGTCGCGTTGGCTTTGTCCAACAAAGTACTTTGTACAACAGATATCGGACGGCGTCAAGAAGGAATGCAGTTTTTCACTTTTTCGTTGGTTCCCGGCGCACTGGGTTTGCGGATGGGCCCGGGCGGTCGGCCTCGGCGCGAGGGGTCTGAGGGGTGTGCCCGATCTTCATGGGGCTGTGGCGGAGGGGGGCAGGGAGCAGGGCGGGGCGAGCCGCCGACCATCAGCGCGCCTCTTGCGTTATCACTTTCAGACTGTTGTCAAACGAAGGCCCCGCGTTGAATAGCACCCTCGGGGTTATACCACACGGCATCCACGAAGGCTTGCACCTGCTGAGTGAACGACCAGACCACATCAGAAGAGATGGGATGTGCCTTGTGTTGCGCCTCCACCTCGTTGGGCTTGTTCCTCTTCTCGAATGGAAGGCGTTTGGCCTTTCGGAGCAGGTACACGTTGTCGATTGCGGTTAACCTTGGGTCCTCTGGGGTCATATCGAGGTACTCGACGAGGAGGTAGTACTTGGCGACGGGACAGCCCTGTTTCAGACGCGCCGCGGTGCCTGCGGCCTCCTGGAACATGGTCTTGTCTAGGTTGACCTTGATCTCTGCCGACATCACCGACAGGGCGAAGCTCCCGGTGGTGGTCTGTTGGGGAGTGAAGTCTGGGCTTGGCGCAAACTTGAAGTGGATCGTCGAACCTATCGCGAAGTCCTGGTCCTTCACCTTGATTACCACCTCGGGCTTGCCCCCTAGTTGGTCAAAGCTGGTGGGCACAAACGACAAAGACATGAAAGCCTGCTGCGGTCCAACCCAGAACCGCGTGTGGTTCAGCCCTGTGATGACCTGCGGGATAACCACATGTGGAAAGAACTCCTCAAGCACCGAGTTGTCGAGCTTCAGTTGTCCCTTCTGCCTTTTCAGAAAGGGCGACCCTCGCTTGGCGACAAGTTCCACCTCGAGGGTGTCCTTGTATTCGTTCAGCAGGCTGACCATATCATCCACCCGCGCGCGACCCGTTGAGGAGAGCGCAGACATAGCCGAAATCCAGCGGTGGTACTGCCGCTTCGCCTTGTTCAGGATTGCCCGGTCCCTGGCAGGGCACTTGGCATTCCGGCACGCAGCCTCAAGCTTGTCCAGATGCGGATGTGGTAGATCGGTCATCCTTGGTGTTCACTCCTTGGCTGAGCAATGGAGAAGCGGAAACGCCATCCGCTCCGGCAATCGCGGCCTGCAAGTCGGCCCGGACATCTGCCTTGGCGCATCGCGTGAGAGCATCCTCCAAGAAGTGGACGGCAAGGGCTCTGGGTTCCGCATCATGGCAAACGGATCCCCTGTCGGTAGGCAGCAGGTGGAGAATGTCCTCGTAGATGAGTTCGCCAAACTTGTTGGTGAACTTGCGTTCCTGGCGACATGCAAGCCTAAGATCCCCGGAGGCGGCAAGGGCGCCAACCAGGCATCCATTTCGGAAGCTGACGCCTCTGACGCAAGATTCGCGCCCCATAATCATGATGACACGACCGCCGGGCTTCAGGACGCGTCTGAACTCGTCCAGCGCCATGCTCATGTCAACGCAGTACTGAATGACAGTCAAGAAACGGTTTGCCCGGTGTTTACGGTTGGCGCCGAGTTCAGACCGGGCGATGCCCAACAAGTTCCACCCCAGCAACTCCATGGCTCGCCGGTTGTTCTGGTGGTAGTTGAAGACGTTGATGTAAGGCGGCGAGGTGATGATAAGGTCAACTGTCCCGGTCGTCACAGGCATAGACCTGGCATCCGCGTGGGCAACGGCGTAGTCCGCCGCTGATGTCGGCAAGTTGAACACGACGGCCTCGTGCTGCCGGAGTGCGCTCGCAACTTGGTTTGGCTGGTTAGGGCGTGAGGATTCGAGCAGGCGAATCAGCACGTTGGCCAGGACGTTGCAGACTGCCGGATTGCCCCTGGATTCGCGGATCAATTCCACAATGGCATTCACTGGCGAACTCGGCTGTTGGCCGCCAGCGAATAAAGGTCCATCCATGGCTACGTGTTGCTGAATAAGGCACGAGGCTGCTTTGCAGATGTCTGCTCGCTCGGACTGAGACTTTCGCAGAAACATGACCGTCTCGGCCATCGTGACGGCAGCGGGGTTGATCTCGACTCCGATGGCTGGCAGCCCCTTACGAGCCGCTTCAAACAAGGTTGTCCCGACGCCGACGAACGGGTCCACAATGAGTGCGTTGCTGCTGACATAGTGGCCCAGGAATAGTTCAATCAGTTCAGGAGAGAACTGCCCTCGCCATGGGAACACGTTAGACCGCGTCTTGTTGGCGAGGTCCAGGCGGTCTTGCGCGATATCCTGCCGGTCAACAGGGGTTTCGTCAAATACCTCGACCTGCCGGGGTGCGGCCTTCGCCGCAAGCCTGCGTCTTAGATTCGAGGCGATGGTTTTGCGCGCAAGGGTATCCATAGTAGAGTGGTCTTTGTCGTTTCCTGCCGGGGGTCACCAGAGAATTCAGAGGAGCAGTCTACGCATACCTGGTTCCCGCCCGTCGGGTCTTCTGCGTGTCCGTCATCTTGCAAGTAACCTCCTGATAGCCCTTTCTATCGAATTCGTCTCCGGTTGGCAAACCTTTTTCTGCCCCCAGCTCGCTGCGGCAAGACGGCGGTCTCTTTTTGGGTTTGACACTTCCGGGGGGTGCGAATAGAATGACGTGTCGCTGGGGATTGGAACCCTGAAGCTCGTGAGTGGCCTTCGCCCTACTTTTTTTTGAGCGGCCTCGTGAAAGTTTTCCCGAATTCTGTTCGCCTCCTCGCTCAGGGTGACGATGTACACGATGCGCCGGTGGTCCTCGCGGCGCGGCCGGGTTGCAGCAGGGGAGTTGCACGGCCGGCGGCCCTCGCGAGCGGGCTCCGGGCCGGCCAGGGTGTCGGGTCCGACAGTTAGGAGCGATCCGGATGCAAGTCAAGACAGTGCTCGTTATCGACGACGACGTGGATATTCTCGAGGCCGTCAAGCTGACGCTCCAGAGCGCCGGCCACGAGGTGGCCACGGCGTCCAGCGGACGGGAAGGCGTGGCCAGGATTCGCCAGGGCGGCATCGACCTGGTGATCCTCGACGTGATGATGGCCCGCGACACCGAGGGGTTCCAGATCGCCCAGGACCTCAAGGCCGACCCCGACCTGAAGGGCATCCCCATCCTGATGATGACCAGCGTGGGGGCCAAGAGCGGCTTCTCGTTCGACCCCAAGACCGACGGCGACTACCTGCCGGTCGAGGACTACGTGGACAAGCCCGTGGACCCGGCCGACCTGGTGGCCCGCGTGAACAGGCTGCTCGGCAGGTAAGGTGCCGCCTCCCGGGGTTGGCGCGAGCAGGCGCGCGTGCACGCCACGTGAATGCGAAAGGAATCACGGATGCTGCCGAAGGTGATGGAGAAGACGGCGTTCAGCGAGTTCATCAACGGCCTGCTGGCCGAGCACGCCGTGTATGGCCCGGTGCTCAAGGAGCGCACGAAGGACGGCGACGAGAAGTTCGCGTTCGCTCCGGTGACCGACGCCGCCGACCTGCGGATGGACTACAACATCACCCTCCTGTCGCCGAAGAAGTACTTTCTGCCGCAGCGTGAGACGCTGCTCAGGTTCACGGCGCGCGGGACGCAGCGCGGCGAGCCGGTCCTGGACGCGCGCCGCAGGGTCATCGTCGGGGCGCACCCGTGCGACGTGTACGCCACGTGGCTCCTCGACAAGGTCTTCTCCACCGACAACGAGGACCCCAACTACCTGTCGCGCCGCGAGCGGGCGCTCATCGTCGGCCTGGACTGCGGTCGGCCGTGCGACGAGTACTCGTTCTGTCACGACATGGGCACGCACACGGTCGACTCCGGCTACGACCTGATGCTCACCGACATCGGCGAGGCGTACTTCATCGAGGTGGGCACCCAGGCCGGGCGCGACCTCCTGGACGGGGCCGAGTGCCGCGAGGCCGGCAACCAGGACTTCGGCCGCCGGCAGGCGTTCCTGGAGCAGAAGCAGGCCAACTTCCACAAGCGCCTGCCGGTCGACGTGAAGTACCTGCCGGAGATCCTCGAGGAGTCGTACGACTCGCTGGTCTGGGAGGCCATCGGCCGGCGCTGCTTCTCGTGCGGGTCGTGCAACCTCGTCTGCCCGACGTGCTACTGTTTCGACATCACCGACAAGCTGAACCTGGACCTCGAAAGCGGCGAGCGGCAGCGCGTCATGGACTCGTGCCAACTGGATTCGTTCGCCGAGGTCGCCGGCGGCGAGAGCTTCCGCGAGGACCGGGCGAGCCGGCTGCGGCACCGGTTCTTCCGAAAGGCCAAGTACATCTTCGAGGCCTTTGGCCGCATGGGCTGCGTCGGTTGCGGACGATGCGACCGCAGCTGCGTGGCCAAGATCAATAGCGTCGAAACCTATACGCAGATTGCAGGGAGCCGATAGCCATGACCGTCGTGTCCCGTGAATCAGGCGTGACCGGGCAGCACCCGTACCTGCCGCGGATCGGCAAGATCGTCGAGGCCCACATGCTGACCGCGCAGGAGAAGTTCTACCGGATCGTCATGGACGACGGCCGGCCGCTCGACTACCGCCCGGGGCAGTTCGTCGAGGTCTCGCTCTTCGGCGTCGGCGAGTGCCCGATCAGCATCTGCTCGTCGCCCACCCAGGGCGGGTTCTTCGAGCTCACGATCCGCAAGGCCGGCTCCGTCACCGAGAAGCTGCACGAACTCGGCGCCGGCGACGTCGTGGGCATCCGCGGGCCGTTCGGCAACGGCTTCGACGCCGAGCCCCTCAAGGGCCACGACGTCCTGTTCGTGGCCGGCGGCCTGGGGCTGGCCCCGGCCCGGGGGCTCATCCGCTACGTCCTCGACAACCGCGGCGACTATCGCAACGTGACCCTCCTGATTGGCGCCCGCACGCCGGCGGACCTCCTCTACACCGACGAGATCACCGAATGGCAGTCCCGCCCCGACTGCAACACGCTGGTGACCGTCGACCGCTGCGACGAGACCTGGACCGGCTGCAAGGGGGTCATCACCAAGCTGTTCCGCCAGATCAAGATCGATCCGGCGAACACCGACGTGGTCATCATCGGCCCGCCGATCATGTTCAAGTTCGCGGTCCTCGAGGTCCTGGCCGCCGGCGTGCCCGAGAACCGCATCATCTGCTCGCTCGAGCGGCGCATGAAGTGCGGGCTGGGCAAGTGCGGCCATTGCCAGATCCGCAACGTGTACGTCTGTCAGGACGGCCCGGTCTTCACCTACGACGCCGTCAAGAGACTTCGCGAGGGCATCTGACCGCCGCGCCGCGGCCGGGGCACGAGCTCTCCGACAGCGCAAGGGGACGCCTGAATGAGTGCCAAACCGAAACTCGCCTTCTTCAGTTTCGCCAGTTGCGAGGGATGCCAGCTCCAGGTTCTCAACTGCGAGGACGAACTGGTCGCCCTGCTCGGCGCGGTCGAGATCGTCAACTTCCGCGAGGCGATCGACGAGAAGCGCGACGACTACGACATCGCCTTCGTCGAGGGCTCGATCACCCGTCCCGAGGACGAGGAGGAGCTCAAGGAAATCCGCGAGCGCGCCACGTTCCTCGTCGCGTTCGGCGCCTGCGCCACCATCGGCGGCGTCAACGCCATGAAGAACTTCAAGCCCCTCGAGGACGTGCGCCGCTACGTCTACGGCGACAAGGCCGACGTCTTCTCGACCTACGCCACGCGGCCGGTCCACGACGTCGTCCCGGTCGACGCCAGGCTCCACGGCTGCCCCGTCTCGAAGCCGGAGTTGCTGGAGCTGTGCACGTGCCTCCTGGCGGGCAAGCAGTTCAAGGTGCCCAACTACCCCGTGTGCGTCGACTGCAAGCTCCGCGAGAACGTCTGCCTGTACCAGAAGGGCATGCGGTGCCTCGGCGTGGTGACCCGCGCGGGCTGCGACCCGATGTGCCCCAGCTTCGGCAACCGGTGCATCGGCTGCCGCGGCCTCGTGGACGATCCCAACGTCAACGCGGCCTTCGACGTGCTCGAAGACGCCGGCCTCACCCTCGAGGACGTGCTCAAGGACTTCCGCATGTTCAACGGCTGCTCCGACAAGGTCGAGGAACCGGCGTCCTGACCGGCAGCGGACCCGAAGAACCTGAACCGACGCGCTGGTAATCGTGGTTGGAGAACGCAGCAATGGCAGAGATGGGCGGCAAGAACGTGGACGTCAACGTCCATTACGTCACGCGCGTGGAGGGCCACGGCAACATCGTGGTCAACGTCGCCAACGGCGAACTTCAGACGTGCCAGCTCCAGATCGTCGAGGCCCCGAGGTTCTTCGAGGCCATGCTCCTGGGGCGCCGCTGGGACGAGGCCAGCCTGATCACCTCCCGCATCTGCGGCATCTGCGCCGTCGGCCACGCCACGGCGTCGGTGCTGGCCACCGAGTCGGCCATGGGCGTCGAGAACAGCGAACAGACCGAGCTGCTGAGGCTCCTCAATGTCTTCGGCGAAACGCTCCAGAGCCACATCCTGCACGTCTACTTCCTGGCCGCGCCCGACTTCCTCGGCGCGCCGTCGGTCGTTCCCCTGGTGGCGTCGCACCCCGACGTGGTCCTGCGGGCGCTCAGGCTCAAGAAGTTGGCCAACGACATCTGCGGCTGCATCTCCGGCCGCAAGGTGCACCCCATCGCCATGACGCCCGGCGGGTTCACCCGCATTCCGACCGAGGCCGAGATTCGCGGGCTCCGCGACCGCCTCGAGGCGGCCAAGGCCGACATGCAGGCCACGGTGGACCTCTTCGCCTCGCTCCAGGTGCCGGACTTCACACGCGAGACCGAGTACGAGGCCCTCTACTGCCCGGACGAGTACGGCCTGTACCGCGGCACCAAGGTCGTCACCACCGACGGCGACGAGGCCCCCATCGACGAGTACCACAAGATCATCCACGAGCGCGTGGTCGAGCACTCCACGGCCAAGCACGTCTCGAACAAGCGGTCGAGCCTCATGGTCGGCGCCCTGGCCCGGTTCAACAACAACCACGCCCTGCTCCACGACGCGGCCGCCAAGGCCGCCGACGCCGCGGGCCTCAAGCCCGTGTGCACCAACCCGTTCCACAACAACACCGCCCAGGTGGTCGAGTGCGTGCACGCGGTCTGGCGCGGCGTCGAGGTCTGCGACGAGCTCCTGGCGCGCGGCCTGAAGGACGAGAAGCCGGAGGTCGAGGTCAAGGCCGGGCGCGGCGTCGGCATCACCGAGGTGCCGCGCGGCCTCCTGGTCCACGACTACTCCTACGACGACAACGGCGTTATCACCGATGCCAACCTCGTCATCCCCACCGGGCAGAACCTGGCCAACGTCGAGGACGATTTCCGCAAAATCGTCCCCGAGATCCTCGACCGGCCCAAGGAAGAGATCACCCACACGCTCGAGATGCTCGTCCGGGCGTACGACCCGTGCATCTCGTGCTCGGTGCACATGCTCGACGTCAAGTTCGTCGGCGGCGACGACTGAGCGGTTCTCCACAAGCCTTGTATGATGAGTGGCATGGCCACGCTTGCGTGGCCATGTTATGGTTCGCGGCGATTGAGGCCGCCCCTTCGCCGACACGATAGTCGCTATAATCACCTTTCACCAATGACCGCCTCCGAACGCAACATCGTCGTTCTCGGCATCGGCAACCTCCTGAAGGGCGACGACGGCGTCGGCGTTCGCGTCATCGAGGCCCTGGCAGGTCGGTCTTTCCCTGACGACGTCGAGTGCATCGACGGCGGCACCGGCGGCCCGACACTGATGGTCCACATCGACGGGGCGCGGGCACTGGTCATCGTCGACGCCGTCAACCTGGACGCGCCCCCGGGCGCCGTGCGGGCCTTCTCGCTCGACGAGATCGAGGACGCCGGCGACCTGGCGGCGTGCTTCTCGCTCCACGACGTCGGCATCCTGCCCATGCTGGAGCTGGCCCGCGGGCTTGGCACACTGCCGCCGGTGGTGCGCATCGTCGGCGTGCAGCCCGAACGGTTCGACCTGGGCGACCGGCTCAGCCCGGCCGTCGAGGCCGCCGTGCCCAGGGCCGCCGACCTCGTCGTGAAGGAAATCGAGCGCCTGGCCGGCGAGGGTGCGTCCTGAGACGCTGTTTCACAACAGGGGTGCCATGGCCACGCTTCACGCAGTTCCCGATCCCCGTCGAGGGGCGTGGCCATGCCGGCCGTTGAGAGGCCCACATGCTCACGCAAGCGTGAGCATGGCACCCTCGTGGCGGGGGTTTGGCGGGTGGCATAGCCACATCCTCCTTCGCCAAGGCTTTGCAGGACGCGCCGCAGGGGTGGCCATGATCCTGATCGGGGACACCGGCGGGCACGCGTCACACAGCGAGCGGGTTCGGCCACAGCCACAGGAGCAGGCACACCAGCGGCAGCGCCGGCAGGAGGTTGGCCACGCGGATGCGCCGCACGTCCAGGAGCAGGAGGCCGATGCCGAGGACCATGACGCCGCCCGTGGCCTCGATGGCCGTGACATAGAGAGGCGGAATGGCTGGTGCCCCCAGGGCTGCCGCGGCGGTCAGCGTGCCCTGGAAGACCAGCACGAACACCGCGCTGGCCAGCACGCCGCGCCCGTAGCGCGCCGCCAGGGCGATCGCCATCACGCCGTCCATCGCGCTCTTGACGTAGAGGAGCAGGGGCGCCTTGCCCTGGCCGTCCTCGAACGTGCCCAGCAGTGTCATCGGCCCGACGCAGAAGATGAGGCCCGCCACGACGAATCCCTCGACGAAGTCTCCGCCGCCGCCGGCCGCCCCGGGAGCCACGCGATCGCGCAGCCACGCGCCGAGGCGCTCCAGGCGCTGCTCGATCCTCAGGATCTCGCCGAGGATGGCCCCGGCCAGCAGGGCGCCGACCACGTGGAGGGCATACCCGGCGTCGATGCGGATCATCATCCGTACCGCGAGGAAGAAGGTCACCAGGCCCAGGACGTAAGTGGTCGTCCTGCGGAGGCGCTGCGGAAACCGCCTGCCCGCGACGACGCCGGTCGTTCCGCCGATGAGCACCGCGGCCGCGTTGACGAGGGTCCCCAGGCCGATCATGCCCTCTCCTTTCCGGGTTTCCGGGACGGGCAGCGGCATTATAGGTGGCCCGCGCGCCCCGGGGCAAGGCCCCGATGCGCCGGGCGCCGGAAATGCGAGACGCGGCGACCCCTCGGTTCGCCGCGCCTCAAGAATACAGTCTTTCCCTGATCATCTCGCTCTCTCATGCCCCGACCGTGAGTTCCTGTCGCCCTTGTTTCACCTCCCGTTGGGCGACTGGGCGGTTGTCACGTCTCTTGGGGGAGAGAAGTTTTTTCGGCCGATGTCTCCTTTGCGCTTTGTGAAGGGTCAGGAAACGTCTTGTCGCCTTCTTGCCAGGGTTCGGTGTATCGCCTTTCGTCCCCGCCACGCCGCGGCGGTCATGCCTGCCGGCGGCTGTCCCGCACGCGCGACAGGAGCATGACGCCGAGCCCGCCGCCCAGCAGGATCATCGTGGCCGGTTCCGGCACGTGGGATCCGTCGCCGTAGGTCAGCAGACCGCCGATCATGTCTTCGTAGTCCTGGTCGCCGAGTTTGCCGTCGCTGCCCAGCGGCAGGTCTTCCCAGGCCAGCAGCAGGCCCCGGTTGGTCTCGAACATCAGGACGTGGTCGGTTTCGGTTCCGTGCCCGTCGAGGTTGTACTGGTTCTCGCTGAAGAAGCGGTTTCGCTCCGTGCGACCGCCGTCGGCGCTCAGGTAGAAGCCGAAGTAGTGGTTGGCCGCCACGTTGAAGAGCACCTCGGTGCCGGCGGGGTTCACGCCCTGGGTCACCAGGGGCGTGTAGGCGAAGTTGGCCGGGTCAGTCTCGCCCACCTCGTAAGTGTAGAGGCCCGTGATGTTGAGGTAGCCGGCGTAGCCCAGGCCGACGTACGTCAGCTTGTACTGCTGGTCCGTGTCGGTGAAGAACCTCTGGATCTGTGTCTGGTTGCTGGCGGCCGGGTTTTCGCCCAGGTCCACGCAGCCGACCACGAGCGGGGTGCCGTCGGGGTTCGTGATCGCGCTGGGCGCGCCGGTCAGCGGATCGACGTAGCCGGCCAGCACGTTGCTGAGGCTCTCCTGGCTTGCGCCGCCGTAGCCGAAGTAGACGGACTCGTACGTGGTGTCGCCGTTGGTGTACGTCACGGTGCCCGCCACGGCTGTGGCGGCCAGCGCCAATACAATGATGAGACTCCCGAAAGCGAATCGGATCAGACGAACGCAGTTCATTCTCTCTCCTCCCCAAGACGATGCTCAGATGTGCTTCCAGGCAGCTCCGAGCTGCCACGGTCAAGCCTACGGATGGCTGCCCAAGAGGCAAATCATCGGTTGCCTGACGGGGGTTTGCACGGGACCCGAACGGCTTGTGGCATGTATCATAAGTCATTGTTGTGACATGAGTTGCGCCGTTCTCCCGCAGCGGCACGGATGGGCCTCTGTCCGGGGAAAGGTTCTTTGTCCGCACGATGCGCGGGCTGCTGAAAGGCGCGCTTTTCCGCCCGGGCGGTTCCTCCGGCGGGTGCCCCGCCAGGCGCCCGCGGCGCCGCCGAGCACCGGTCCTAGGCGGTCGGGGGTGTGCACATCACGTTTGTAGGTAAGGCGGGGACGCCGTTCAGGCCGCTTCCAGCGGCCTTTGCCCCGAGCGAGCCGTCAGGCGAGTCGAGGGGTACAGGCCAGGCCCTTTGGGCCTGGTTGTCGGACCCGCGCCGCCTGTGTTTCTTCTTCCCGGCCGGCGTGCCCTTTCCAGGGCACGCCGGCCGGGAAGAAGAGAAAGGAGAAGCTGCCGTGTCTGCCCGACCCGGCCTAGAAGGCCGGGCCTAGACCCCGCTTCCCGCAGAGCGGGAAGCGGGGCCGAAGCCCCGTGGAACGGGGCTCCACGCCAATCCGCGGAGCCTGAAGCCCAAGGCAGAGCGTCGCCCCGAGGGCCTACAAACTCGACGTGCACTCGGCGGTCGGAGCGGGCGCCCTTTTCGGTTGAGCGGCGCCCACAGGTGGCCTAGAATGCCCCCGGTTCGCAGGGAGGTGTCCGCATCGGCTCTCACGCACTTGAGCAGGGGGTGTTCGTCATGGCAAAGGGCGCCGCGAAGAAGGGCAAGACCCGACGGGGCAGGGCGATCCGCGCGGTCGGCGTGTTGACCGGCGGCGGCGACTGCCCGGGCCTCAACGCCGTCATCCGTAGCGTCACCAAGGCCCTCATCTACGAGCACGGGGTGACCGTCTACGGTTTCCTGGACGGCTACGCGGGCCTGGTCGAGGGGCGATACCGCAAACTCTCGGCCCCGGATGTCTCGGGCATCCTGACGCGCGGCGGAACGATCCTGGGCTCGTCGAACAAGGCCAACCCGTTTGCCTACTATCCGCCGCACCAGGTCGGCCGCCGCCACCCGTCGCCCAGGGACATGTCGGCCGAGTGCCCGAAGGCCTGCCGCAAGCTCGGGCTCGACGCGCTGGTCTGCATCGGCGGCGACGGCACCATGGCCATTGCCGGCAAGCTCATCGCCCGGCACCGGATGAAAATCATCGGTGTGCCGAAGACCATCGACAACGATCTGCCCAGCACCGATTTCACGTTCGGGTTCTCCACGGCCGTGCAGGTGGCCACCGAGGCCATCGACCGGCTGCATTCCACCGCCAGCAGCCACCATCGCGTGATGGTCGCCGAGGTCATGGGCCGCTACGCCGGCTGGATCGCCCTGTACGCCGGCGTGGCATCAGGCTCCGACGTGATTCTGATCCCCGAGATTCCCTACCGGCTCGACGCGGTGGCCGCCTACCTGCGCGAGCGGCACCGCAAGGGCAAGAAGGCCTCGATTGTCTGCGTGGCCGAGGGCGCGCGGCCCAGGGGCGGGCAGATGACCGTCGCCCGCGTCGTCGAGGACTCGCCCGACCCGGTCCGCCTCGGCGGCATCGGCCACAAGCTGGCCGCACAGATCGAGGACCTGACCGGCATCGAGTGCCGCGCCACGGTCCTGGGCTACGTGCAGCGCGGCGGCACGCCGTGCGCGCGCGACCGGACGCTGGCCACCAAGTTCGGCTACCGGGCCGCCGAACTCGTCGTGGCCCGGCGCTTCGGCCGGCTGGTCGTCCTTCACAACGGCCGCGTCGGCGACGTGGACATCGCCTCCATCGCCGGGCGCATCAAGAAAGTGTCGCGCCGCCACACGCTGGTCCTCGCGGCGCGGGCCGTCGGCACGTCCTTCGGCGACTGACGGGTGGCATGGCCACACCGCAGGGGTCGCCATGAGGCACCCCGGGGCGCCGGACGCGCAGTCGCGTCATTGTCCGTACTTGGTCTGCTCGTCTTCCCACGTCTCGCCCGAGGCGGCGATCTCGTCGAGCGAGCGGCCCGTTTTGGCGCTGTCGGGCTCGGCGGCCAGGATGTCGTCGGCCCTGGCGTGCTCGTCGCGCGACTTGATGAGAAGCCAATTGCGCTTCTTCTCGCCGGGCGTGTTGAAGGGCACCATCCGCCACCCCCCGCGGAGCTTCGAGCCGCTGAGCGTGAACACGAGGGGCTTCCGGTCCTCGACCAGCCGGGCGGTCTCCTCCTGGCTGCCCTCGTACTCGACCGGGCCGGTGTCCCAGACCATGACGGTCCCGCCGCCGTACTCGTCCTCGGGGATGACGCCCTCGAAGTCGCCGTATTCCAGCGGATGGTCCTCGGTGCGGACGGCCAGACGTTTCTGCGACGGGTCGAGGCAGGGGCCCTTGGGCACGGCCCAGCTCTTCAGGACCCCTTCCATCTCGAGGCGGAAATCGTAGTGCAGGTGCGACGCGTCGTGTTTCTGCACGACGAACGTCGCCCCGCCCGCACCGGCCGCGCTGCCTCCCTCGCAGCGCGCGGGCTTCGCCGAAGGCTTCCCGGCCTTGCCCGCCTGACTCGTCCCGCCCGCCTTCGCCGAGGGCTTCTTGCCCGACGGCTCCGCGGTCTTTGAGAAATCGCGCTTCCGGCGGTATTCCTTGAGCCCCATGGTCCGTCCTCCGGCACGACCGCCTCGCGGGTGCCCCTCTCCGACCGGGGGTGGCATGGCCACGCTTGTCGCCGACTCGGTGTCCCGGGGCGGCGAGCCCGGTCCGGCAGGACCGGGACGTGACCATGCTTCACATGCCATGGACCATGGCCACGCCCCTCGCTACGCTCGGGGTCTACGCTTCGCTCCGACAAGCGTGGCCATGCCACCCCCTTCAAGGGAGAGGCCTTCGCGGCGGTTGCCTGTGTACGGAAACGGCGCTATAATTCCAGTGGAAGAAGGCCGGAGGAAATCGATCCGGCGGAGGCGTACCGGCCATCATCCTATTATTTCTTATCATACGCACCGGGACGTGACAATCCCCGAGTCGTCCGCCTTCCGCACGGTGTCCTGCCGGTGTTTTTCCTGACGTTCTGACATGTGGCTCAGCGCTGTACCCATGCGGCCGCGCGGCCTTGAAACGGCCCGCCGCAGGCCTCGGCGCGGAGGGTCCGCGCTGAAACGAGGGGGTGCGTTTTCGGGGCAGCAACAGGGTTGTCCGGTGTGCCAGGTGTCCTGCCAAGGGCGTTGACGCGGAAGGAGGTGATCGGAAAGCCAGAAGCGATAGGCATCCCGCCTTGGCGCCCGTGGCGGCGCCCGGCGGTGCAGACGACGGAACGGCCCGCTCCCGGCCGCACGTCGCGAAAGGAGGTGTGCCATGAGACGCCGAAACAAGACGTACGCGGAAGGTTTCACGCTGCTGGAGTTGCTCATCGTCATTGCCATTATTGCTATTCTTGTTGCCATGCTCTTTCCCACTGGCGTCGGCGCCAGGCGGGAGGCCCTGAGCCTGAAGTGCAAAACGCAGCTCCGCGAAATCGTCACCGCCTGCAAGTCGTACGCAGGGAGCAACAAGGGGCGCTGGCCCAACGCCTTCACGCCCGACAGCACGCGGACCGACGTCCTGCCCGACGAGCCGGGCGGCGGCGACGGCCTGCGCGGCCCCGATATCGACGACGGGCGAAAGGGGACCGACAACGAGGGCGACGTCGTCAACTCGTCCACCGCGAGCCTTTGGCTCCTGGTCGCGGGCGGCTACGTGCCGGCAGAGATCTTCATCTGCCCGTGCACCGCCGACGAGACGGACCTCATCCGCAACCCCGACGAGGTCCGCGACTTCCTCAGCCGCAAGCACTGCTCCTACAGCTACCAGTGCCTGCTGGGCGGTCGCCGCGTCCGCGAGAGCTGGAGCCTGGTGGTCCTGGCCGATCGCAGCCCGTTCTTCGACCCGTACAACGAGACCGACGACCCCGAGGCGGGCAGCTTCAACCACTGGAGCGAGGGCCAGAACGTGGCCTTCGCCGACGGCCGCGTCGTGTCGATGTCCAGGCCCTATTACGATGCCACGGGCGACTGGATTTACCTGGCCAGGCTGGAGAAGGACAACGACGATCCCGGAGACGTTCCCGACGGCGAGACGGTGCCGCTGTCGGGTGAGGACTCGCTGCTGAAGTGACGTCTTGTCTTCTGTCCGGGAGCGGGCGGAGTGAGCGGAAGCGCGGCCATCAAGGGCTGCGCTTCCGCGGCCTTGTGCGGGCGGCGGCTACGCCCTGACGGCGATGATCTCCAGCCCGGTGCCGGCCGGCTCGGCCGGGCGGCGGTTCACGCGCGCGGCGAGGTCGATCGAATCCAGGGCGCCGCACGAGTCGAAGGCGGCGCCGAGGCCGAGCCTTGCGACGTTCCTGCCGCCGCGGCCGCGGCGAAGGGCCGCCTGCACGTCCCCCTTGGCCGCACGCCACAGGTCGAGCGCCATCAACGCCGAGTCCGTCAGGTGCCACGTTTCCTGCGGCGCCGCCGACGCGAGCCGCTCGACGATGGCCCCGGCGCAGAAGGCGTCCTCATAGCTGACGCGCCGCTCGGTGCCGCTGGTGACCAAGACGACGTCGCCCCGTGTGCGTTCGGCCAGGTGTCGCGCCGTGGCCGCGACGTTCACCAGGGCGGCGATGCACACCTCCCGCGCGGGCAGCGCCATGAGGAGGGCCCGCGTGCCGTTGGTCGTCGTCATGACGACGGTCTTGCCGCGCACCAGGTCGGCCGTGAACTCCTGCGGGGTGTTGCCGACGTCGAATCCGTCGATCTGGAGGCCGCCTCGCTCGCCGCCGAGGACGACCGACCCTGCGGGCATCCGCGCCTTCAGCGCGCGGGCCTCGTCGACCTCGGCCACGGGGACGATGCGCGACGCGCCGGCCGCCAGCGCCGTGAGCATGCTGCTCGTGGCGCGCAGGACGTCGAGAACGGCGGCCGTCTTGTCCGCGAGGAACTCGGCGGTCATCGCTTCCGGCTCGTAGACGACGAAGACCTCTCGCACGGCGTACTCCCTGGAACCAATCTCAAGACCGGGTGCCACGGCGGCCGTCGTGCGCCGCCGTGCCTTGCTCGCCGCTCACACGGCCCGTACGGGCCGTGGCACCCCGAGACGATAGTGGAGGGGCTTGAGGTAGTCCTACTCCTCCGGGCCGGTCCAGAAGTCGTCCTCGGTGAACCCCGCACGGACGAGGATGTCGGTCATTCTCTGCGGCGGGGGGTCGTAGTCGGGCCCGTGCGAGTCGCTGCCGGTGGCGAACGTGCAGCCGGCCTGCTTGAGGCCCACGAGGTACTCCAGGTACTCCTCGTGCCAGCGTTCGGAGTAGTTCCGGGTGAGCATGTTCGACGCGTTGATCTCGACGCGCTTGCCGTTCTCGCGCGCCGCGGCGGCGAACTCGTCGTGCATCGACCGCGGGATGATCGAGAAGTCCTCGAGCCACGGGAACGGGACCGGCACGCCGCAGGCCGTGGCGAACTCGGCCCGCCACCACCACGGGTGGGCGATGACGTCCACCCCGGGGTGCCGGGCCAGGAACATGTTCTGGCGGTGGTAGTCGCGGACGACGTCGCGGCGGTTCATCTTCGCTCCGAGGGGCCAGTGGGCGCCGGCGATGACGTACCGGATGCCCAGGCGTTCGACGAGGTCGTCCGGCAGATAGAGGTCGAGTGTGCCCTTGGGGCCGCCGGGGTGATAGCCCCAGATGTTGCCCGTGGTGCGAGTCTGCTTGATGTCCCACGTGCGGAGGACGCTGGCCTCGACGGCGAAGACGGCCCGGCCTTCGTGGTCCAGCGCATCGAATTCCTGCCGCGCTGCCTCCAGGTCGGGGACGTTCCGCTCGGTGAACAGGTGGTCGGTGACGCCCCAGCGCAGGGTGCCGGCGTCCCGGATGCGCCGGGCCAGCCGCTCGAGCGTCGCGTCGTCTTTGCCGCACGGCGAGTGGTGCGTGTGCACGTGGCAGTCGAAACGAATCTGCATGATCAACCCCTCTCTCAGAATAACGCGAGTCCTTCAGCAGGAGCGTGCTACAGGCGGTTGTAGGCTGCCTGGAAGGTGTCGAGGCTGTCCGGGTCGAACAGGACGAACCAGACCTCTTCCAGTGACGAGCCGGCCTCCAGGTGCTTCAGGGCCGCGTCGAGCATGACCTCCGCGCAGCGGCGGATGGGGAAGCCCGCGATGCCGGCCCCGACGGCGGGGAGGGCGATGGACCTGAGACCCCGCTCGTCCGCCAGGCGCAGGCTGTGTTCGACGCTCGACCGCAGGTTGGGCTCGGTCGTCCGCCCGCCGGGCGACATGCTTGCCGCGTGGATGACGTGGCGGGCCTCGAGGCGGCCGGCGCCGGTGATGGCCGCGGACCCCACGGCGATGGGGCCGATGCGGTCGCACTCCTGCTGGATGGCCGGGCCGCCCTTTCGTCGAATGGCTCCGGCCACGCCGGCCCCGAGGACCAGTTCGTTGTTGGCGGCGTTGACGATGGCGTCGGTGGCCTTCTCGGTGATGTCGCCCAGGGTCAGGCGAATCTTCTCCTTGGCGGGAATCGGCACGGTTGTCCTCCGGCGCGGCAGCGCGACAGAATGGTAATCCAGTCCGCCCCGGGATGCAACCCCCGGCGAGGGCCCGGGAGGCGGCGGCCGTTCGCGCGTCCGTGTCTGGCGTGGGTGCCATGCTCACGCTTGACGCAGTTCCCGAGCCCCGTCGAGGGGCGTGAGCATGCAGACTGTCGGACTCGGGGCATGGCCACGCCCATACGGGTTTCGGCTGCGCCTCAACAAGCGTGGCCATGGCACCCCCGCAATGTGGGTTCAGAAAGGCCACGCCAGACACGGCCGTTGGCGCGTCGGGGGCGGTTCGCGTTGCCTGCGGACGTACGGTCTGGTATCATGGTCGTGGCTTGGCGGCATCGCTTTCGGGACGCAAGCGCATGGCAGGACATCCGAGCATCGGCTGGCGGCGATGGCGGCGGCGGCTCCGCAAGGCGCTGATTATCGCGCTGGCGGTGGTCGCCGCGATGGTGGCACTGGCGCCTTCGCTGGTTCCGTCGTGGTACCTGGCGAGGGCGCTCCGGGGGTCGCTCGAGGCGTCGCTGGGCCGCCGCGTCCACGTAGGCCGATGCAGGCTGGGATGGTTCAGCGGCCTGACCGTCGACGAGTTGTGGATCGCCTCCGCCGACGGAGGCCCGGGGGAGCACCTGCTCCAGGTCCAGGATCTTCGCCTGGACTATCAGCCGTGGGAACTGGTGCGCGCGGCCGGATCGTCGGCCCCGCTGCTCGGCCGGGTGACGATCGGGACGCTGGTGGTCCGTCTGGTCCGCGACGCTGAGGGGCGGCTCGACGTGCCCGAGTCGTCGGGCGCGCCGCCGGATTTCAAGAGCATCCACGTGCTGGACGGCGACGTCCACTTCATCGACCGGCGGACGGGCGCCCGGCGCGTGCTCAGCGGTCTCAGGGTGGCCCTCGGCAGGCTGGAGGGCTCGCAGGAGTTGTACGTGACGGCGGGCGGCCGGTTGCTGCTGCCCGATGCCGAAGGGGCCGCCCCCAAGAGAATCGTCAGTCTCAGCGGCCTGCTGAGCCACGTCGACCTGGGCAACCCCGGCGGCATCACCGGAGGCTGCGACGTCGATTGGGAAGGCGTGGACCTGGGCACGGTGCTTGCCTCGCTCGGCGCGGGTGTCGGGGACCGTGCGGCCGTCAGGGCCGTGACCGACGGGCAGGCCAGTCTGCGGATCGATGGGCCGGACCGCATCGGCTTCGAGGTGGGCGTGGCCGCGCCGCGCTTCGTCTTCGGCGCAGCGGGCGCCCGGCCCGAGGTCGAGATCAACCGGCCGTCGCTGGCGTTCGTCGGCAACTACGACCGGCTGACGGGCCGGACGACGCTCGAGCACCTGCGGGTGTTCGGCGCCGGCAGCTCGATCGGCGTGGCCGGGCAACTCTCGATCGATCCCACGGGCGCCGTCGATGGCGACCTCACGCTCGACGGGACGCTGAGCTGGACGCCTCTGAAGCACGACGTGCAGGCCGTCGGCCGCGCGCTCGGGCAGCTCACCCTGGCCGCGGGGACCGCCGGCATCGACGGCATCCACGTGGTGGTCACCGACGGCGCGGCGACGTTCAGCGGGGCCGTCGATCTGACGCGCAGTGAGTTGGCGTGGCGTCCGTACTTCGAGAAGGCGGCCGGGGTTCCCGCGCAGCTCCTGGTGGACGGCCGGGCCGACGTGGCCACCGGTGACCTGTCGCTGAACCGGGCGGCGCTGCGCATTTCTCGGCCGGCCGGCGACCCGGCGGCGGACGGCGCGACCGTCGAGCTGGCCCTCACCGCGCGGACCGTTGAGGCGGCGCACGGCCAGCCGGCGGACCGGCGCAGCGTCGAGGTCAACCTGGAGGTGCCGGAGGTCGCGCGGCTCCCGGAGTACGTTCCCGCCAGCGGCGCGGTCGTGACCAGATTTGGCCTGGGCGGCGCGGTGACAGCCACGGCCACCGTGGCGCCATGGTCTCCCGGGCAGCCGGTGACCGTCCGGGTAGACGCCGGCGGCGCGGGCTTCGAGACGGCCCCCGGCGTGGGCAAGGCGCCGGGCACGGCGATGACGCTGGTCGTGACCGGCGACCTCCGTGGCGAAGGGGGCGTGGCCGAGCTGAAGACCGCCGAACTCGTGATGGGCTCAGGCACGCTGCGCTGGACCGGGAGCCTCCGGGCCGACGTGCCGGCCGGGCGGATCGTCTACGACGGCCAGGTGGATGCCCGGGGCATCGAGGAGTGGATGCGCGTGGCGAGGCCGCGGCTGCCTGCGCGGCCGTTCGTCGGCCTGGTCGGGAACATTGACGGGTCGGTGCGCGGCCACGTGGACTCTG
>Ga0272441_10002526_pt1 | contig 36708 bp, 27 predicted proteins | sample SSMProp6N_FD_193582 | JGI IMG/M metagenome (GOLD analysis project Ga0272441, IMG submission 193582) | Marine sediment archaeal communities from Little Sippewissett salt marsh, Falmouth, MA, United States - SSM-Prop-6N | ecosystem: Environmental > Aquatic > Marine > Wetlands > Sediment ...
TTTTGCTTGGCTTCAAAACTTTCGTCGCTTGGTTGTTCGTTATGAATATCATCTAAGGAATTTTCTTGGTATGATTCAGCTTGGCTGTATTGTTATCCTCCTTCGGAGGGTTTTGGGATGACTTCTACCAATATATAGTACAGCCTGACTCTTTAACACAACTATTTAATATTGCAACATTTACAAGAGACACCATTTGTAGCTGATAACATTTTGGTCATTTGTTCTTCATTGCATCACATTCTATTTTTGATACTTGATTAAAACCATAATACCCGGCCAGTTAACCTCCATACCATGCACGGTTTTCCCATCGACTTTTCCCGTCATACCGGTTTGCAAAACATTGACCCCCTGCTTAAAACATTTTACCTCTTGCAAATTAACCCGGTGTGCATAACATTCATATTTGGGCCCTTCATTATCGAAGACTTTTTGGTCGTTAACATAAATACCGTTCATGTAGCCCGGGCTCCAGCTTGACCATACCAACTGGGCGGCCACCGCCCGGCTTACATCACCTCGAACATCAAAACGCTCTGAAAGTTCTCCGTTGCGTGTCACCCATCGTTGGGGAACATTATACGGCTTGCACAATTCCACGGAAAAATCTCGACGCTCCAATACTAGATTACTGACCGGCTCAGTCATATAAATTAGACCGATTCTGTCAGTAATCCGAGCGGATATCTGCAACGATTCCTTTTGATCGGGTATCCAACTGGTATCCCAGGTAAAATCAAATGGTGCTTCGGTAACCGTTCCTATATGATGCACAAGTTCGCCGTGCAGGTAATGATAATGCCACTGGCTGTAATTGCCGTCCCCCTCGAAATTAACATCTTCATAAAATCCGATATAGTCAACCCGCTTAATCTTTCCGTTGGGACTTTTTGCTTCCAGTTGAATATCAACATTTTGGCCTATCGTACCGTTGGACTCGGGGCTAAGAAACCGGCCTTCAGGATGAGGCTTTTTTACAGGATCATAATATATCCTGAAGTGCACACCATTGATTAGATTCTGAGGCCATTTCCAGGAGTGTTCTTTTGATACCCGCACACGAAACTGATTGCCGCTACCATTTTCCAGAAATGACAGGGGAATCTGCACGATAGGATAAAAATGATGTTGATAGTCCCACTGGGGATAAGGGATCAGGGGCGCCTCGGGCACCTCCAGCCATTCATGACCATTGATTTCTATCTCCAGCCCGCGGGTATTATCATGACAAAGAATCTTTTCAATTACCACCTCGACTTTGATAGCATAATCAAGATCTACATCTTGCTCCAGTATAATGGGAGCATTGATATAGTCATGCGCCCAGCCTCGATCTGGATATTTCTGTCCGTAACAGCCCCCCACCCGCAGAGCATATCCGGCATCGCCCTTCTCGTTATACCAGGTATATTCCCGAAACACATCACCCGGAACCGGCTGAGCCGTTACCGGCAAAGAGAATCCCCCTATCAAAATCACCACAACCACCAAGACAGGCCAGCTTATTCTTTCCATTGAAACCTTCCTTTCCGAAAATAGTTATTCAAAAAGGCACCTGACAATTCTCACAATAATCAACCCCGGAATATTACCAGAGACCATAAATACTTACAAACATTTAACTGAAAACTTTCCTGCCTCACACCTCGAAAATCGCCCGGCTGGGATGTGAAATGACACTTGCATTTCAGGAAACACCGGCTAAAATGACGGTTCCATTATATAAATAGAGCAGGCATTTTGCCTCAACGGTGATTATTGAAATCAAGCTAATATCTTAAATCAAAACCACTAAAAAGGAGAAAATAAGCCGTGAATAAAACCAGGGAAAAAACTTCATCGCGACGGGATTTCTTAAAAAAAACTACCCGGATCGCTGCAGCCTCGGCGGTGATTACCCAGGTCGCCCCGCGCATCTATGCCGCCTCTGACAACACCATCAAGGTGGCTCTGGTGGGATGTGGGGGACGGGGCACAGGCGCGGTCGGCAACGCCCTGTCAGTGAAAAACGGCCCCATTAAACTCGTGGCCATGGCCGACGTATTCGAGGACCAACTCAAGAACAGTTATCAGAATCTCAAAAAACAATTCCCCGACAAGGTGGATGTCCCCGAAGATTGTAAATTTATCGGCTTCGATGCCTACCAAAAGGCAATGGACTGTTTAAATGCCGGTGATGTGGTAATTTTTACTACCCCTCCGGCGTTTCGTTGGGTTCATTTCCCCTACGCCATCAAGAAGGGTCTCAATGTCTTCATGGAAAAACCAGTCACCGCGGACGGCCCCACTTCCAGGCGCATGTTCAAACTCGCCCAGGAATCAGTCGCCAAAAATATTAAAGTGGGCGTGGGATTGATGTCCCGCCACAACCGGTCCCTTCAGCAACTATATAAACGCATTCAGGACGGTGAAATCGGCGACCTCATCTTGCAGCGTTGCTACCGTATGCACGGACCCATAGGATTCTTCTGTTCACTCCCCAAACCGCCCGGTATCAGCGATTTACTTTACCAGGTAAAACGTTTTCACAGTTTTATCTGGGCCAGTGGCGGCTGCTACAGCGACTTTTATATCCACATCATAGACCTTCAGTGCTGGATGAAGAACGCCTGGCCGGTCAAGGCCCAGGCCCTGGGCGGACGCCATTATAAAAAGAGTCCCGAAGGCATTGAATACGTTGACCAGAATTTTGACACCTATTCAGTGGAATATACTTTTGCCGACGGCGGTAAACTGATTATGGATGGACGCTGTATAAACGGTTGTATGGAAAAGTTTACCAGTATCGCCCAAGGCAGCAAGGGTATGGCCGTAGTTTCCAAGAGAGGTGATTGTGGACCTCCCTCCAGCACTTACAGCAGCCAAACCCCGGACAAATCCAAGCGGATCTGGACTTCGAAACTCAAACCCCAGGAGATGAATCACTATCAGAATGAATGGGACGATTTTGTTGATGCTATTCGCAGCAACACACCTTACAATGAAACCGAATATGGCATCAAGGCCAGTTTAGTCTCGAGCATGGGGCGTATGGCTGCTCATACCGGCCGGGAAATAACCTATGATCAGATTCTTAACAGCGACCATGAGATGGCGCCCGGCCTGGACAAATTGACCATGGATTCCCCCGCCCCCCTACCGGCCGACAGCAACGGCAGATACCCCATTCCTCAGCCGGGTATTATTACAGATCGGGAGTACTGAAAATAAGCAAACTGCGCTATTGGAGCAATGAACAACACCAACTTAAACAACGTAATACAAAATAAATGTGATTTTATGAGAGCTATGTGGACACCCTTTAGCAAAAACCTTTATATCGTCAGATAAAAATATTCAAAAGGAGATTCCCGTAATGAATGAAATCAATAAAAAAACTACCTCGCGTCGTGAATTTTTGCAAAGCACTACTCGGCTTGCAGCAGCCTCGGCTGTCATGGCCCAGGTTGCCCCACGCATCTACGCCGCCTCTGATAATACCATTAAGGTGGCCTTTGTAGGTTGTGGCGGTCGGGGCACAGGAGCTGCTGCCAATGCTATGTCAGTAAAAAAATGCCCGATCAAATTAGTTGCCATGGCAGACGTATTCGAGGACAGACTCAAATCGAGTTACGAAAAACTCAAAAAAATATTCCCCGATCAGGTGGATGTCCCCGAAGATAGAAAGTACCTCGGCTTCGATGCCTACCAAAAGGCGATGGACTGCCTGAATCCCGGTGATATTGTGATTTTGACTACGCCCCCGGCGTTTCGCTGGGTACATTTCAATTACGCTATCAAAAAGGGACTCCATGTCTTCATGGAAAAGCCCGTCACCGTGGACGGTCCCACTTCCCGGCGCATGTTCAAACTCGCCCAGGAATCAGTTGCCAAGAACCTAAAGGTAGGGGTGGGATTGAATTCCCGTCACAGCCGGGCGCTCCAGGAACTGGCTCAACGTATTCATGGAGGTGAAATCGGCGATCTTATCTTGCAACGCGGCTACCGAATGTGTGGCCCGATCGGCTTTTTCTCCTCGCCGCCCAAACCACCCGATATCAGTGATCTGCTCTATCAGGTCAGACGTTTCCACAGCTTTATCTGGGCCAGCGGCGGCTGCTTTAGCGATTTCTACATCCACATTATCGATCATCAGTCCTGGATGAAAAACGACTGGCCCATCAAGGCCCAGGCCCTGGGTGGTCGTCACTACAAAGATAGCCCCGATGGAATTCCGTATGTTGATCAAAATTTTGATACTTACTCGGTGGAATATACTTTCCCCGACGGCAGTAAATTCTTTATGGACGGGCGTTGTATGAAGGGCTGCCAGGAATCGTTCTGCAGCTTTGCCCATGGCAGTAAAGGTATGGCCATTGTTTCGAAGAGTGGTGATTGTGGTTATCCTTCCAGTACCTACAAAGGCCAGACTCCCGACAGAGCTAACCGGATATGGACATCGAAGATCGAGCCCCAGGAGCTTGATCCTTATCAGAACGAATGGAACGATCTTATTGACGCCATTCTCAATGACAAGCCTTACAACGAAGCCGAACGCGGCGTCCGGGCCAGCCTCGTAACCAGCATGGGACGCATGGCCGCCCATACCGGGCAGGAAATCACTTATGAACAGATACTAAACAGTAACCATGAAATGGCGCCCGGCCTGGACAAATTGACCTTGGACTCGCCCGCTCCCTTACAGCCGGACAGCAACGGCAGATATCCTATTCCCCAGCCGGGTATTGTCATTGACCGTGAATACTAAAATATTTTCAGATTGCGTTAATACAGTTAAAGAATAATGTTAATATGAAAACATATTGTCTTTGGTAAGGAGTTATATATGATTTCACCTCACCTACTAGGCCATCCTCCAAAAAGGTCCTTTAGCAGAAGCAACTTTAATGTCATTTGTGTAATTTTGTGTGCTGGATTTTTAGCGCTTTGTATAACGGTTGCTAAGGCCTCGGGCAAATCTGATAAAAAGTGTAAATACTCTCCGAACTACACCGAAACTGTCACTTCTAAAAGCGGCGATAAGATTTCTTTCAAAATGGTGCTCATTCCCGGCGGCAAATTTGTCATGGGCAGTTCCAATGATGCTCTCTCTTCCAAGGCGGATGAAAAACCGTCCCACGAAGTAAGTTTGGATCCGTTTTACCTTTGTCCTAACGAGACAACCCTGGAGCTCTTCCTTGCTTATTACAATGAAACAGTCACGGCCAGAAAAGACAACCTCGATGCCGGAGAAAAGAAAGAAGAGAAAAAGCAAGTGGACGCCGTTTCCGGCCCCACCCCCGTTTATGGTGAGCTTTCGATGGGCTATGGCAAGATGAATCCCGCCATGGGTATGACCTGGTACAATGCTGTGAACTTCTGCAAATGGGTTTCCAAAAAGACCGGCCGGACCTACCGGCTGCCCACCGAGGCCGAATGGGAATATGCCTGCCGTGCAGGCACTTCGAACATCTACGGTTATACCAACAACCCTGAGGAACTGAAAGACTTCGCCTGGTACGATGATAATTCTGATGGCGAAACTCACCAGGTAGCCCAGAAAAAACCCAACGCCTTCGGCTTATATGATATGCTTGGTAATGTATATGAATGGGTACATGATTTTTACCAACCGGAAGCTTACAAGGAAGCGGCCCAGAACAAACCGGCCGTAAATCCCCAGGGACCAAAGACCGGCAAGGTCCACGTAGCCCGCGGCGGTGATTATAACGCTTCTCCCCCTGATCTCCGCTGCGCCGCTCGCTCCTTCGAAGAAGACTGGTGGCGTTCCGGCGACCCTCAAATCCCCAAAAGCAAATGGTGGTTGCCCAATATGGACTTTATAGGCCTGCGCCTTGCCAAATCCATCGACCCCAAAGACAAAGATACAGGATACCAAAAAAATGAAAAAAAATAATGTTTCGAAAAACTCGCCCCAGGCAAACAATTCTACCCGGCGCGATTTCCTGAAGACTTCCACCTTAGCTGCCTCAGCAGCTTTTACAGGGGCTCTGGACCTTCGCAGCAGCGTTTATGCCGCCGGCAGCGATATCATCCGGGTAGGCATGGTCGGTTGCGGCGGACGCAACACTGGTGCTGCCGAACAGGCTCTTACCGCCGATTCCGGCGCCCGACTGGTGGCAATGTGTGACATATTTATGGATCGCGTCAAAGACAAACGCAAGATACTCAAAGACCAAAAACCGGATCAGGTCATCGTCAATGATGACCATTGCTTCACCGGCTTCGATGGCTATAAACACGTGATTGATTCAGCGGATGTAATCCTTATCGCCAACGCAGCCAAGTTTCACCCCCTCCATGCCAACTCGGCCATCATGGCCGGCAAACACGTGTTCGTGGAAAAGCCTCACGGCATCGATCCCGTCGGTGTCAAGTTCATGCAGCAAACTGCCCAGTTGGCTAAAGAGAAGGGTTTGTCCCTCGTTTCCGGCCTTCATAGTCGTTATCACACCGGATATGCCGAAACCGTTCAGCGTATCCACGACGGTGCCATTGGTGACGTAATCGCGATTGAAGAGAATTTTTTACGTGCCCCTTACAGAGTTACTAAACGCGAACCCGACTATTCGGAATTACAGTGGCAGTGCAGCACCCAATATCATTTTTGCTGGCTCTCCGGTGACGATGTTCCCCAATCTCTGGTTCACAACCTGGACCGTGCCAGTTGGGTATTACATAATAAGGTCCCGGTGAAATGCCACGGCCTGGGCGGTCGATCTTCCATGACCAATCCGATCTATGGCGACGTGTTTGACCATCATTCTCTCGTTTACGAAATGGAAAACGGCATACCTATCTATGCCTTATGCCGTACTACAAATGGATGCTATAATGAATATTCCAGCGTGGTAATGGGCAGCAAAGGCAAAGCGGATATTATGCGCTGTCGGATCTTCGGCGAAAATCATTGGCACTGGCAAGGTAAATGCAATCCCTACCAGATCGAACATGATGTCCTCTTTGGCTCTATTCGCTCCGGTAAACCCGTCAACAACGGCGACTATATGACTCGCAGTACCATGGTCACCGTGATGGGCCAAATCTCCTGTTATACCGGCAAGGAAGTGACTTGGGACGAGATCAACAAATCAGATTTTTATTATCCGCCCAAACCCGAAGATTGTCACGATAGTATGGAACCACCTGTCAAACTCGGCCCCGACGGCAGCTATCCTGTTCCTACCCCCGGCGTTACCAAATTGATCTAATTTCCGAAGGAGAAATCATGAAAAAGCAATCTACCTCTATGACTTCGAGCACCTCACCAAAAGAAGTCAAGCAATCTTCACGTCGGCAGTTCCTGGCACAAAGTGGCAAAGTAGTTGCCGGATCCGTACTTACCGGTCTTAGTTTACCGCGTGCATACGCTGGCGAAAACAATACTATCAAAGTCGCCCTGGTAGGTTGTGGTGGCCGCGGCACCGGCGCTGCCGGTCAGGCCCTTTCGACCACCAGCGGTCCTGTCCAGCTCTACGCTATGGCCGACGTCTTTGAAAATCGCCTGCAGAACAGCCTGAATAATCTCACTAAACAGCATGAGTCAAAAATTAGCGTCCCACCCGAGCGACAGTTTCTCGGCATGGACGCCTACCGCAAGGCCATCGACTCCATCGCCCCCGGCGGCGTGGCTATTCTGACCACCCCCCCCGCCTTTAGGCCCCTTCACGTTGAATACGCCGTTTCCAAAGGCTGCCATGTTTTCATGGAAAAATCGTTTGCCGTTGACGCCCCCGGCATCCACCGCGTGCTCAGAGCCGGCAAAGAAGCCGCCAAGAAAAATCTCAAGGTTGCCGGCGGCCTGATGAGCCGCCATTACGTACCCCTCGCACAAGCCGTTCAAAAGCTTCACGATGGTGCCATAGGTGATCTCATTACCTGTTGGGCCTATCGCGAGCATGGACCCGTGGGCTTTAATCCCAAAACCCCCGGCATGAGCGAAATGGCCAATCAGATCCGCAACTATTCCTGCTTCACCTGGCTCAACGGCAGCTTCCTTTTGGATTGGCTGATCCACAATCTAGACGTTTGTTGTTGGTGCAAAAATGCCTGGCCCGTCTCGGCCCAGGGCCAGGGAGGCCGACAGGTCCGCACCCAGCCCGATCAGTTGTTCGACCATTACGCCGTCGAATACACCTTCCCTGATGGCACGCGCCTCTTTGCCCAGGGTCGCCATATGCAAAACTGCTGGGGCTTCTTCGGTGATGTCATCCAAGGGGCCACAGGTACCGCCGTTCTGGGTGAGGGCATCTACCAGCCTCGCATATACAAGGGGTATCAGCAAACCCCGGAAAATCTGATTTGGCGTTACAAGGGACCTAACCACAATCATTACCAACATGAACACGATCTGCTCTTCGCCGCGATCCGTGAGGATAAACCCTATAATGAAACTGAGCGATGCTGTTATGCCACCCTGGTCGGCATACTGGGCCGCATGGCTGCTGAGTCAGGTCAAATGATCACCTGGGAACAGGCCCTTGCTTCTGAGTTAGAGTTAGCCCCGGGCTTGGATAACTTTACCATGGAATCCGAGCCCCCTGCTATGCCCGATGCCCAGGGTCATTATCCTGTCGCCATGCCCGGCATAACCAAGGTGCTCTAACATACGTTACTATGCCCACGATGATTTAGAATTGTTATTTATGGGTGCAGGTTCAATTTTACGTAATTTTCCAGACTTTACCTGCCATCATATCGTTTATAACAATCTGCAAATATAGCACTTATGAAAAATCGCGGTTTCTCGTGCGAAATCTTGAAAAAGGTGAAATCTCACAATCAATACAAAATTTACGAAAATAATCTTTGGGGTTCTCGGCTGGACCTTAATAGTACCCATAACTGCAATTTCGGCCGCAAAAGGGCCATTGCGGTTACGTAGAATGAAACCTGCACCCTTATTTATTCTAAATGCCTTCGTAGCTGGTCTAGTAGTTGGGTGCTGAGCATTTCCCGGCTCATTTCGCCTGTTTTGTGCAGACGCACTTGTAGATATTCCTTGCGCCCCTTTGGCAGCTTCAAGGCGACCCATACATATTCGGCCCCTTTTTGATCTTTTTGCACCCCGCCCACGGCAAGCGCACATTCGCTCCCCGTAGCCTCTGCCGCCGCCGCAGCCAATTGCTCCATTGTTTGTATTTCGTCCCTGTCCTTTGCACCCTTATCATCATTATGCAGCAAACGACACAGTTGTTTCTCAGTCGCAGCAACATACGCCCCGCTTAACACTTTTTGCGCACCTTCCGTATTGCTTATCGCCGCCATCAAACTTCCACCGCTGCCCACCTCCGCCACCGCCAGCCTCACCCCCCGTTTCTCCAGTAAACCCAGTACATATTTTTCCAGCGAGGTCTTGTCATCCGCATATATATACTCGCCTAGTTGCTCTTTGATCTTATTTTTTAGCGCTTCCAGCCGTGCCCGTTCCTCCTGCGTATCTCCCGGCAGCGCAAAAGTAAAATCAACCCGCCCCGCCTGAAATTGTGAAGTAATCATAATATCAGCCGCCGGTTTCACATAACCACTCAGCACCTGGGCAATCTGAGATTGACCGATCCCTACAAAGCGCAGTGTAAGTGAACAACCAGGTGCTCTAACGCCAAACCGCCTGCTCAGGTAAGGCACTAATTCCTCCCTGACCATCTCCTGCAGCTCATTTGGCGGCCCCGGCAAGGCGATCAGCGTCACCTCCCTTCCCTCAAATATAAGCCCCACCGCCGTACCCTGGGCATTTTTAAGATATCTACCGCGCACAGGTACTTGTCTCTGGCGACGCAAATTCTCGGACATTTCATCTGCTGCAATCTGTAACCTCTCGGCCAACTCCCCCAAAACTTTCGGATCTTCTTTCAATCCAATCCCCGTAAATTCAGTAAGCGCCTCCCGGGTAATATCGCTGTTCGTTGGACCCAGACCTCCGGTAACAATTACCAGCGGTGCCTTGTTTGCAGCAAAGCCAAACGCTGCTTGCAGATCATCCATCCTGTCATCCACGCACACGGACCCTACACACTGCAATCCCAGCGACCCCAAAGTACGAGTCAGAAAATATGTATGCCCATCCGGATAAATCCCCTCGAGTAATTCACTGCCCGTAACGATTATCATATACCGGATCGAATCTTTGGATGACTGGGCCGATGATCCCACGACAGCCCCAGGCCCCGGCCGCAAAATGAATAGTAAAAGAAACAGTGAAGATATGCTAAACCTTAACATAATATATTAGTCCTGATACATATATATAATGTGAACTTTTTATAGAAAAATGACGCAACAGTTCTATTTCCCCGCCCAACACCCAACGCTTCCATCCTTTAGAGTTATAAAAATCTTACCCTCCGCCGCGATCATACCGTCAAACACCGGTGGATATTCAAGTTGTATTTCAGAGAGTTTCTTACCATCCTTGGCCGACACCGCCACCATCTTGCCCCCCTTTCGCCCCTCAAAGGCCGCATACGGATCTTTAGGGTCTAACTCATCCGGAGCCCCGGCCACAAATAGAATATCACCCGCCTTCACCATAGCCTGGATGCGCACCGGCAGCCACTGCTTCCAGACCGGCGGTGCTCCGCGCGTATAACCGATCATCTTATCCAGCCCAAAGGCCTCGTTTCCCAGCTTTTCAATTGGATTGTCGTGCCCCGGAAGTTTAATAAACTGATAATCAGATTGCGGCAGCCACTTGACTGGCTTTTGCGCTCCTTCCTCCCCCACGATCTGCGGTTCGGTCGTATTATAGTCGGCAAATAACAGATAACCTTCCCTGCCCGGAAAGAACATCGTGCTGTGAATATTTCTTCTATAAAAAACTCGCACGGCATATGTCTTTTCGTCACCAACCACTAACAGTTGTCCCGTCTTGGGCGCCTGGTTGGCCAACTGGAAACCGGGCCAGCGCTGCGAATACATCCAGTAAGTCCGGTTATACCAGGAATCATCCAATAGAGATGCTGTGGAGAAAACATGCAGCCCCAAATCCTGTGCTCCTTTACTGGAGAGAACCTTTACGTTTACTTCTTGCAACTCGGGCGTCATCTTCTTCTGACGCATATAGATAAATCCCCCCTGGCTGACCAGCACATCGGAATTCGCTCCCAAAACGTAAAAGGCAAAGTCCCGCTCTCCCTTCACATCACGATGCGGCCCTTCCAGAACACATTTATATAGAATCTTCCCGGTAGCCGGCTCCAGCCCATATACTCTGATACCCCCATCCACATACGTCGAACGTCCCGCCGTAAAGTACGCTATCTTATTAGCAATAAGAACACTGCCGTGCACCGGCCATTTGGATTCGATCTGATCGAAACAGCAGATTCGTCGATCCACTGGTGCCGCCAGAAACCGCCACACAAGCTCCCCATCCGCCGCCCGCAGGCAATACACATATCCATCCTTCGATCCGACCAACACCATTCCCTGGTAAATCGTTGGCGGCGAATCAATTCGTCCGCCCGCCACAAACTCCCAAAGCGTTTTACCATGAGTACTATCCAAAGCTAACAGCGTTTGCCCGTCCGGCCGCGCGACAAACAATTTACCCCCGGCTACCACCGGTGCTGTCAGCCTGCCATTAAGCTGTGTTTTCCAAACAAGCGACACATCACTTGCAACTTTATTATATGTCGCACCGCTGCGCTGCTGGTCATGACGAAACGTCGGCCAATCATCGCTTGAGGTTGATTTCATCTCTATAGCCTTCCCATAGGCTACTCCTTTTTCCAACCGCATTTCATCTGCAACTTCTTTTTTAGGTTCGTCTTTTCCGTCTGTAAGGGCCGCATATCCCAACAGTTTCCCTCCCGGTTGACAGAAACACTGATCCGGCGGCACATACAACATCCCGTTACAGGGCATCATGCCGATCATGCATGCCCCCCGCAACCAGTTGTTCTGCCCGTGGTTGTCCGCCTGAAAATCCAGAAACTCAGCACCTTCAAACGAACTGATCAGATAGCGCACCGTTGCCTTATTGCGATAGCACCGATGATGATGTTCCGGACTGCGTAGATTTTTGACCATAATCCTTTTTTTCTCTTCACCGCTGCGCAAATTCCAACCAACCACCAGCGCATTAGAGCTCTTCGTATTAGGCTTGCCCTCATCATCCACATTGAGCATCCCGCGATAAACCAGCCCTTCAACCACAAAGAGGTCTTTGTTTTCACCGAATCCCAGCGGTACCACCTCTTTTTGCCAGAGTAGCTCGCCCTTAGCTGCATCAAAGGCCGCAACATTCTTTCTATCTTGCATAACAACTGTATCATCAACCGCCAGCAGGCTATTGACTCTGTTAAATCGCGTTCGAACCTTCCACAATTCATCTTTGTCGTTCAAATCAAGCGCAACCAGTTCTTTACCACTCAAATAAATTACCCGTCCGCCATCAATCACCCATGTCAGAGGCTGAATCGGCCCTGTTTGTTTCTGCCAGATCACCTTTCCTGTCTTTGCATCTATAGCGACCAGCCTTCCCCCCCCTATTTTCTTAGTTCCTTGACCTCCGGCCTTATCTGCATAAACCACCGCCCTGCCGTTAGAGACTAAAATCTCCCCTGCCATCTTTGTCTCTTCAATGGTATTAAGCACATCCCCCGTTGTCGCATCCAGAATTGACATCGCCCCTCTAAACGCAAGGGTCGTATATACCCGATCACCCACCGCCACTATTCGGCGTTGATTTTCAAACGGCACATCCATTCGCATCCCGCGCAGCAATGTCCAGTCTTGACCTTCATATCGTTTGGAATTCCATTCGCGCCAGCCCCAGGCCTTTAGACTCCGTTTCCACAGCAGCTTGCCGTTGAATGCATCCCTGCACACCAGCGACCAGCGATCCGGCAGACGTTCATCGGTTATACCTATCAATCCCTCGTCGAAAATATAGAATAGTCGCCCCTGCGCCGACACCGTCGCTTCAATCCCCGACGGTGTTTCATGACTCCTAAGCCACAAAGGCTCTGCCACCCACTGCAGACTCCGCGGCAGTCCGACCTCCGTATCGTTGGCCACCGCATTGTTACCCGCGTCATGCAGGAAATGCCCCCATTCGTCGATATTACCGGGACGCGGTTTGCATATCTTTTCCCACTTACCAATTCGCTGCACACAGATTGCTCCCTCTGGCGCTACCACTCGTAACATCTCATCTTTGGTAATCTTCCCTGCCTTTTGAACTACAATCAGATTAATGAGATTATCCGTATATGGTAACATTGTCCCCGAAAACTGCTCGACAGAAACAGGACCATAAATCTCCTTCTCTTGGACATAACTTCTGGCTTGCGCTACTTTGACAGAATCTTCTTCGAGCCCTTGTACGGTATAGCGATCATTAATCCGAAGCGCCTTTGTCAATCTCCCGTCCCCACTACCAAGATGCACTACCACCCCTCCCCGTATGCCCGTAACAGCATAAATTTCCCTAGCCCACCGCCCCGCCTCCTCACTATCAATGCCCCCCCCACCTGCTCCCGGACATATTATTAATATCCCTAAAAACCCCAGCATAGTCGAAAAGCAATTTTTCATCATAATAGCAGTCCGTGTAATACCATTAATCTTGAAAATTCATGTATTTATACTATAATTAACCGTGCTTAAGTTTATGAAAACATTTGCCCAAAGTCAATTATGTATAAGATCAAACTTAAATTGATAATAGCAAGGGATCGAGATCAGTGGAAACACTTATTGGATATTGCAGACGAGTAATTCTCGCAGTATTATTTTATAAATGTCTTTTCGTTTCTCCTCTGCTCGCCGTCGATCAACCCCAGTGGGCTCAGCGCTTCACCCGTAATATGATTTCCCCTGAGGTTAACCTGGCGGATGATTTTGATCCGACCACAGGCAAGAATATCAAATGGGTAGCCTCCCTCGGTTCTGAAACCTGGGCCACTCCCGTAATTGCCTCCGGCAGAGTCTTCATAGGAACCAATAACTCTCCTCCCCGCGATCCGCGTCATCGTGGTGACCGCGGCATACTCCTTTGCCTCGACGAAAAAGACGGCTCCTTACTTTGGCAATTAGTTGTTCCCAAGCTCGGTCCTGACCCATACCTTGATTGGCCCCGTGGCGGTATTGTCTCTCCCCCCACTGTTGAGCAGAACCGCGTCTATGTTGTCAGCAATCGCGGTGAAGCCCTCTGTCTTGACCTCAAGGGCCAGACCAATGGTAATGATGGACCATTCTTCGATGAAGCTCGGCACATGACTTTGGACGATGCCGACCCCCTCGAAATTACGAAAACAGATGCGGATATAATCTGGTTATTCGACATTCCCAATCAGGCCGGCACCTACCCCCACGACGCCGCTCACTGTTCAATCCTGCTTGACGGTGATTATTTATATCTCAATACCAGTAACGGCGTTGACAATACTCATCGTAATATCACAAACCCCGACGGCCCCAGCCTCATCGTTCTGCACAAAAAAACAGGCAGACTACTTGCCCGCGATTATGAAGGCATAGGACATCGCATCTTTCATTCAACCTGGTCCTCACCGGCGCTGGGCGTGGTAAACGGCCGCAAGCTAATCTTCCTTGGCGGCCCTGATGGTGTCGTTTACGCCTTTGATGCCCTCGACTCATGTTCACCGCCCGACCAGATCCAAAAGCTCAATCTTGTCTGGAAGTTTGACTGCGATCCCACCGCCCCCAAGGAAAACATACATAAGTACCTGAAGAATCGCACCGAGAGCCCCAGTAATATCAAGAGTATGCCCGTATTCTATAAAAATCGCATCTATGTAACCGTCGGCGGAGATATCTGGTGGGGCAAGCGCCAGGCCTGGCTCAAATGTGTCGATGCGACCAAAACCGGAGATATTACCACCTCGGGCCTGATCTTCTCCTACGATTTAAGCAGTCATTGTTGTTCAACTCCTGCCATTTATCAGGGCATGGTATTTGTACCCGATTGCGGCGGACTCATCCATTGCCTTGATGCCGAAACCGGACGCGTCCACTGGATCCATCAGACCGATGGTGACATGTGGTCTTCACCCCTGGCCGCCGATGGCAAAATGTACATCGGTACTCGCCGGCGCGATTTCTGGATACTCGCCGCCCAGCCCCAAAAGAAAGTTATCCGCTCCCTCAAGTTGGACAGCCCCCTGTCTGCTACTACCGTCGCCGCCAACGGTATCCTCTATGTAACTACCATGCGCAAATTGTACGCTGTTCACCAAAAATGAAACTGTTAATTAGTCGTGAAATGAACTCTGTAGGATGGGCTTCAGCCAATGCAGATCTTTTCTTGTTCAAAACAATTTATAACCCCAGATGGATGGCCAACCCACACAGGCAGATGATCGCTCCCGCTATTGCATGCACATACCTTTGAATCTTCGCCATCGGTAGAAAATTTATCCCCTTAATCGAGAGGAACACCACCGTCATCATCGTACCAATAGTAATCACACCGAAAACAATCGTAACCAGCACCACGCCCCACACACTTCCCTGTGCAGCCGGATACATTACCACCGGTATCAACACTTCACATGGTCCCAGCACAAATACGACAAACAGGGCCCACGGCGCAATGTTCCCCTTGCCTGCATGTTCATGCACGTGGGCATGCTCATGGTGATGGTCGTGTTCATGACTATGCGGAAGTTCATCACCGTGTAAATGCGTATGCTTATGTGGTTTGTTTTTGTATGCTCGGCGGACTCCCCACAGAAAATATACCAGCCCCAATCCGATCAGCCCCCACGCCGCCCAATCACCCCGCTTACCTTCCCAGAACTTTAGATTCTCCACCGCAATACCCATCGCAATCCCTATCCCCCCTATAACCACCGAACTGCCCACATGACCTATACCACAAAGCAGCGTAATCCAGGCCGTCTTAGCCCGGCTCCACTTCCTCGATACCGACATCACTATAAAGGGTACATAGTGGTCCGGTCCCATTATCGTATGTATAAAAGCCAGAGAACCAGCCGTGATTAGTAAAGGATAGAGGTCTGAACTCATTAAAAAGGCTCCATATAATTATTTTTAATAATTATACAATCTCCGAATCTGCCCGTCAAAGCATTTCCCCCTCACCCCCCATATTAACACATAATTTTAGATGAAAAATCTACCCGTTCTACTGTGCCCCTTTGACCTCGAACCGATACCGCTTTGCCTTGGCAATCTTATGTGCAATCTTATCTTCAATCGTCACTACTATTTCATATTGCCCCGCACTTAAGCGCGGCAACGTCAGCGGCCCTCTCAGGAAGAAGTCCCGCCTCAGATGATAAGTAGGCTTATCGTTGACATCCGCTATGAGTGGTTGTCCCACCACCCGGTATGACGAATTGAAAAGGGTTATGCTGGCGTGCAACTTGGTCAGGAATCTCCCCTCCGCATCACGCTCGGCCTGATAGTTTTCCAGTTCGCAATACACCAGCACTTCCCGCGGCTCACCCGTCTCTAGCGCCTCTGCTGGAATCTCTTCATATTGACCGAATCCTTCCACCTTACTACATATCTTCATACAGGTCACTACCGGATCAGCTTTTTCCGTCAGTTTCCCGGATATTTCCTGTAGGGCCTTCAGTGCCTGGTTGGCTGCTTCCGGTTGCTGGCTCATGTTGTTCTCGCTCAACTGGGCCGCCAGCAAAATAGCCTGCGTAAGTTCCTCCATCTCGCTTTTTTGTGCCGACGACATATGCGCCGGTAGTACTCGCATTGCATCTTTATTGCCATAAACCGAGTGCAATAGTTGCAGCGCCATTTGTGCCTTTACCTGATCCGGATGTGCGGCAACATAACGCTCCAGATCGGATATAGTCTGCTCCATCGAAATACCTTGCTCGCGCGGTTGTATTTGTCTGCTCGCCACGGCCGGTTGTATAAATTGCGCCTTATTAATCGTTGGTTGGACTGTCATCTTCACCCCCGGATAGGCCCCGCCGGGATTGACACCCCCCGCCTCAGTCACCCTGGTACCGCTGATAGACAAATTCTCCTTGACTACCGGACTTGTAGCTTTGACGCTTTGTTTAGTCGCGTTCTGAGTAAATGGGATATTTTGTCGGCTGGAACTTTCGATTTTGATCCCGGGTGCAGTCAGTTCATTAGTATTTGTTTTTCCCATATCAATTTGTGGCATTGCTGTTGTTTGGGGCTTAGCCTCGGCGGCAGCAGAAACTGATTGAGGAATCTCTGTTATACTTACATGGGATATCATCGGTCCCTGTTTGACTGCAACAGAACTATTGACAGACATGGTTCCCATCATATTTTCTTGTGCCGGCCTTGGTTGTTTTGTGACTGGCGCACTCATGGTGGCAACTGTCCTGGATGAATCATTCTTAATTTGCGCTACCCTCGGAGCCACCACCCTGGAATATTCTTCGACACTCATAGACCCGACCGGGTATTCCTTCTTTGCATCCTTTCTTTCTGTTTTATCGGCCGCAACAGCTTGTACCCCGGAAACCTGCGGCACCTGCATATCCTTTCCAAGATTAGCCCCTTGGTTGGTATAATCAGACGCCTCCGTAAGTTTCTTGGGAGGCTCATAATTTGATCTCTGATACTCTTGCAGACTGTCAACATAATGCTGCTGTGCGACCGATACCTCTCGTTGAAAACTACTTTGCTTGGAGTTTCTCATGGATAAAGCTGATCGATTTTGCCCTGCTTGCTGTTCCAGTGACGAACCTGGTTTCGAATCTTTCGTTTTTCGCACCGTCAGATGCACCATCCCCCGCTCATCTGCTTCCGGATGATCCGGATCATAGGTTGTATATTCGCTCTTAGAAGCCGACCGGTCCCCCTGCAGATATACAATGCCATACTTATCCGCCTGAGGATTCTCAGGATCATAAATAACGTATTCGCTGTTTAAACCCCTTTTCTGAATCCGCAAATCACCTCCCTGGTCGTTAAGTTTCTGATTATTCCCTCTGAAATCATGCTCGGCGTCTTGGGTATAGGGATTAGCTCCATTATCATCCCCCGTCGCCGCAGGATACATCGCGCTCTCCGGAATATTTATTATGGAAGGCTGATTTATATAGTCCGGTGGCCTGCTGCACCCGGTCCCTGCCACAACCAAACCCAAAAGCAGCAAAGCCGCCGCATACCCGGTGAAATCCCCTACTCTGCTCCACAGCCGTCCTTGGCTCTCTGTCGTAATCATGTCTATCAAGCCTCCCTGCTGATTTAACTTTTATAAATTTTGGGTGGCATGCTTTTACTTCGACTCAACTGAGCTTGTCGAAGTTTTAGTATAAGCATGCTTATTTGTGATTGATTGTTTTGCCTGCTCACGCCCGCGACAAAACTCCATTATAAACTTCTCCAATCCACTTTTCACCGTCCCTGCTCCCATCTTGTTGTTCGCATCTATACTCATCAATTCCTGCAGACAGCTCCCCAACTCTCTCAGGCTCAACTGCCTGACATTTTGTATAAATAAACTTTTCTGGTACCAGACCCGCAGTTGACCAATTATACCTCCTTCGCCCACGCCTTTTTCCAGCAGTATCCGACCCTGGTAAAGTCTCCGAAAATGCCACGCAAACGCCCCCACCGCCTTGAATTCTGCCTCTCTATCCTGACTCAGCATCCTGTCCAGTAGCTCCAGGGCTTCGCCCCCTTTCCCGCCTGCCATCGCATCGATCACGTTAAAAGCATCATATCGGCGGTTGCTCCCTACCAGTTCCTCTACTTCTGTCGGCGTTATACGCCCCCGCTTTTTCTCCCCCCCATCCAGAAAAGCCGCCAATTTATCTAGCTCATTCATTAATATGCTCGACTCATCCCCGGCCAATTCGATCAGCATCTCCGCCGCCTCCCGATCCAGTTGCAGTTGATGATGTTGTCTTGCATAGTTAATCAAATACACCCCTAATTCTTTCGATTGAATCGGTTGATACGCGAACACCTTCCCTATTTTTGCTGCCTGCTTGGCCACCCGCGTATTGCTCGGAAAACTATCTGCCTGCAGCACCAGCACCCCAGTTCGCGCCGGTTCATTGAGATATTTTTCCAATTGCTCCCGATTCTCGCTTATGAACGGATCCGCGTCCTTGACCACCACTACCCTCCGCTCGGAAAGAAATGGCAGCGTTCGCAGATCATCCAGCACCTCTGTCAAAACAGCTTCCCCGCCTTCATAGGTATGCAGGGCGGTTTGCGGATCAGCCTCACCCAGTACCTGCTCCACTATTTCCTGTTGCTTATCGACGGCCCGCCGCCGATCTTTGCCGTGCACCACATAAATCGGATAGATCGTTTCATTAGTAGCTGCTGTAGGTGCTTGTGTTTTCATAACGTTAGTATAGTTATCCTATAACATCTCTCAAGATTAAAACTTATCCAGACGTTCTTTTGCTGTCTTGGCTATCAAGTCTGATCCGACTTGTATCGCCCTTTGCCAACAGGTGATTGCTTGTTCTTTCTCCCCCAGTTCCTTACACACATCGCCATACAGCAGCCACCCCTGCCCATCTCTGCGATCTTTCTCCAGAAGATTTTCCAGGGTTTTTTGGGCTTGTTCGTACTGTTGTTCAGCCATTTCGCACCTTGCCAGACCATACAATCCCGACACACACTCCGGTTCGATACTCAGGCTGAACTCAAATTGCACCTTGGCCCGTTCGTATTGGTTTAAGATATAAAGCGTATCCCCCAGCCGCAGCCTGGCCTCCAGAAACTCCCCATCCAGCGCCAGCGCCTTCCAGTAAGACTGGGCCGCCTTGTCCCATTCCGACCTTTGGTAATACAAATTCCCCTGCGACAGATAGTTTTCTGCCTGTTCTCGTAATTCAGATCTTGCCTTTCCCTGTTCAGCCTGTTCATTTTCTCCTCGCCCCTTCCCTTTGTTCATTATGCCCCCCAACCCGTCTGTCGCAGGCATTATTCTGCTTATTTCTCCTTTGGGTTTTTCCTGGGTTGTACTTGATTTATGTCCCTGATCTTTGACAACTGCTATCCAATCCGATGTCTTTACATCCTGATAACCCGCCCGGTCCGTCAATACCGCCGCAATCTTGATTGTACCGGACACATCTTTACCTAAATCCCATACATACTCTCCACTCGCCCCCTGCGCCGGCCCCAGACTCGTCCAGTCCTTATCTCCCTGGCCCTTTTTTATATAGTACAGCCGCACCGGTTGCGGACCCAGATTTTCGTCGAAACCGACCCAGCTTATCTTCAATGCCCCTGCTTTAAGCTCTGTTTGGTGTGCCAGGGGACTGCGTAAATATAATTGGGGGACGGTATAGTCAACAAAGACTATCTGCTGTCCCTGCACCTCCGCTGGGATGACACCCGTCGCTGCCTCCATCTTATCAGCCCCACCCGAACGTCTCCCTTTTTTATCCATCGCTGCGACCAGGAAACGATATATTCCCTCCCCGGTTGCCAAAAACTTGATTGGGCTTCTCCTGTCTGCATCGTAATCATATAACTGCCACCCACCATTCATACCACGTGCATACCACAATTCCACCTGGCTCAGATTTTCTGGCTTTTCATCTACCTGATAATTGATGCTCATTTCTTTGCTGCGGATGATGGGTAAAACTCGATTCTCCACATAAACAAACCTTCTCTGCTTCTCACTACTATCGGTTGGACCCTTCCCCTGCTCAGTCTCACTGCCCCCAATCACCTTCCCGGCTCCTTCTGCCAGCAGTAAGAGAATTATCAACCTGGTAAAAAACCGAATACTTTTCACTGTCCACCCTTTAACTGCTTGCTTTACAAATAGTTATGTGCAGATACTATATCTCCGCTTTATAGAATCTCTCTTCGGCTTTATCGGGTTATGGGACCCTGCCCCTTTAATCAATTTATTAGAAATGCCGACCAATCCCTGGCATCAATGTTCGTCGCTGTTACCTTTTATTAATTCTTCCAGAGAGATCTTCTCTAGCGTCTCCGCCGCCTTTACTGTAGCCTCTTGATAAACCTGTCTTAGGCGCAGCAGAAACCCCTTTTCTACTTTTTTGGAGAACTGTCCGATTTCGACCTTCAGATCCCCCTCCACTGCCTCTACTACCTCTCGCAACGTTATCTCCCTCGCCTCCCGCGTCAGTTTATACCCCCCCTGTGGTCCTCGAATGCTCAAAAGAATTCCCGTCCGCGCAAGTTGCTGGAGAACCTTTAGCAGATAATCCAGGGGGATTTCATAGAACTGCGCAATATTCTTGGCCGGAACAGGCTGATAACGACCCTTCAGGGTAATATATTCCAGCCCAGCTAATGCATATCCTGTTGAACGAGTTAGTTTCACTTTTGTTTTGTATTAGTTCCTTGAAAGCTGCTTTTCCCTGTAGACTTTACGACCATCGGACTACTTTTTATCTTATTGCTTACCCACCGGCTGAACCGGAACTTGATTTCTCTTCTGTAGCGGCCGAGTTGCCGGCCCGTGCCGGTAATATCGACTTAACTGTGGCATCATCTATCGCAGATACAGGCCCCTCCCGTACGATTCGCTGGGCCAACTTATAATCGATCACCGGTAGTTCTCTGACCGCAATCCCATCGACCTCGAAGTTAAATCTTCTCGGCGTTTTTACTTCGGTCTTTTTCTTGCAGGAACCCAAAAAGATACCGCAGGCTGATATCATCAGCGCTACCACAAATATGACCGTTTTTCTCTTTTCTCCAATCATTGCTTTCATACCATATAAATGGTTTCATCAGTAAAGTGCTATTGTATCAAAAATCCTCCTTTTTTGTAAGAACAAATTTTGCTGCACATTCATGAAACAATAGCCCTAGATTATCTTGTATGGTCTCTTATTTATGATGTGCCACGGCCATCTTGGCCATGCTCTTCTTCTAACTCTTAAATTCCAGCTTTACCACGTAGGATGGGTTTCAGCCCATGCTGGTCTTCTTCCAACTCCTAGATAATAACTCCTTAGCTCCTAGCTCCTAATTTCTTATTTCAGCCAATTCCGGCTATTGGAGTGATTAGGTTGAATAGCTCATTCGGCTCGTATTCTTTGGACAGCTCAAAGTGCAAAAAGCATCCATGGTTATGCTCACTGGCCAGGATTATCATCTGCTCGAAGGGCCTGCCCCAACCATTAGCTTGCGGCTTATGTCCCACTATAAACATATCCACCCCCCACATTTGGCTCAAAGTTTTCAGGCCCTCTTCATTGTGGCATCTGTCCCACGTCAGTGATCTCAGCGACGGATTGGAATACATATCTTCTATGGTGAGTTTTTTTTCAAAAATCTCCGGATCAAAGCTCTCTATTTTGTCCCAGCTTGGCAGGGTATGCGACATCCAGATTCGGTTATCCGTACGAACTGCTATCGGCAGCGAAAGAAAAAATTTGTCAAGTGCATGCCCCACCAGCTTGGCGTTATCCCGAAAGTTTGCTTCTAGCCCCGCATTGAAAGCCCTGATCATGGCCTGACCCCCTTTGAGAACTTCGTCATTGGTCACCTGCGCCATCGCATGATTACCCAGCAGGTAATGAACCCGATGAGGAAACCGCCCCTTCAGCTCCGCCGCCTTGCCCACCAGTACATACGAATGGCATTGCCCCGGTGTATTGGTAGTATCTCCGTGAATAAGTTCATGCAGGATAAGATGACGCTGAGGATTATGTTCCAGATCGGCATACCGCAAGAGCTTTTCAAAATTACGCTCGTTGCCGTGCAGATCCCCGGTCATAACCACATCCCCAGGGCCTGCCAGGTTCACAACAGTACCCTTTCGCCAGCGATCCGCTCGATTGGCATCAGCGGCTCTTTCCAGTGCAAAAATTAGTTCTTTGGCGGTCATTCGTCCGAAACCACCGGTCGTTTGGTGCCGGCGATCATATGAATTAGCATATCGACCCGCGCCAGTACCGTAGGCATATCCGCTGGACGATCTTGGGGGTTTTCGTTGACACATTCCATAATCAAATTGGAAACACCAACTGGAATCTTACTTTTTAACTCATGGGGTAACTCGGCTCGTCCTTTGCCACGAACTTCGGCCAGTTCCACCCGATCTGCCTTACGGCTGTTCTTCGGAATCAACGTAGGAATATTTTTCCCTGTATAGGCCCAATACATTGTCGCTCCCAGATTAAACACATCCGTCTGTTTGCTCAGCGGTTTACGTTTGACCTGTTCCGGCGCTATGTAGTCGGGGGTACCCTGGATTCGCGGTTTGATTGTGCCGATCGGACAGCTTTGCCCCAGATCAATAATCCGGATACTGCCCTTTTCGGATATAATGATATTATTAGGTTTCATATCGCAATGCAGCAGACCCGCATTATGCATCCCGTTCAACCCGTCGATTACCATGCGGAATATCAACAGCAGATCCAGCACTGTTCGCCTCGGACTCTGTTCCAGACTGATCCCCGGACAAAACTCCATCAGCAGAAACACTTCCTTCACTTGCATATGCTTGCGCACGCGGTGGATCTTATAGATCTTACGCAAATACGGGTAATCGACCTGGTTCGCCACCTTATACTCATTTTCCACCTGTTCGATAATACGCTTGTCCTTGGTCTCTTGGCGGACCACATGTTTCAGCGCATAAATATCGCCGGTCTTTTCCTCTTCGACTTTGTAGATTACCGACCCTGCACCTACACCCAACCGCCTTATTGTTCGGTAGCCCTCAAAATGGGGGGCTTCTGCGGATCTGAAATCCAGATTGCCTGATCGAAAAAACTCCGGCATATTCCGTTATACTCCTATACGTCCTGTGTGGGTGTCCAATTCTTCCTTACCGTTCGGACATTATATCACCATCCCTAACTATGGAAAGGCTTTTTGCGCTACGGTGCTTATAAAATCTTCGCGGGTGGGATTAACAGGCAGGCTAACCCGGGTAAAACCGGGTTAAATCGTAAAAAATAAAAAAATTATAAAATAAAAATTATGACGATTCCTGCTCGAATGCCACTCTAACTCCTGGCATCATAACTTCTCTGCCATCCAATGGTTAGGTTTGCTATAAATCTCTTACTTGATATATTTTACCATATTTTTACCTGTTTTCAAGGACATTTAAAAACCCTTACAACAATTTTACCTCAAACAATATGTTATCTATCATCTTGTACCACATAGAGTTATATCAATGCTGCCTGCTTACCTCAAGATTGTAACTTACATTACCACTTTTTTTCATTCCTACCCAATCCTCATTTTCACCGATGAAATCGACCCATTTTTAATCTTGTCCACCCCCTGCCCATTTCGTACGATTTCCCTGCCATGAAAATTATTGCCGACGAAAATATTCCTTTTGTACGTGAGATATTCTCATCCTTGGGTCAGGTTACCTGCCATCCCGGCCGCCAGTTGACCGCAGAACTGCTCGCCGGCGCCCAGGCCCTACTGGTCCGCTCGGTAACCAGGGTTGACGAAAAGTTACTTGCCGGCTCTCCCATTCGTTTTGTAGGGACCGCCACCATCGGCACCGACCACATCGATCAATCCTTTCTTCAGGACCGGGGAATAACTTTTACCAGTGCCGCCGGTTCCAACTCTACTTCCGTTGCGGAATATATAATGACCGCCCTGCTGGTCTTGGCCCAAAAATATGCTTGGAAACTCAGCACCATGACCCTGGGCATTATTGGTGTGGGTAATATCGGCTCCAAGGTGGAAAAATTGGCCCAGGCATTAGGCCTCCAGGTCATACCCAACGACCCTCCCCTCCAACGTAGTACCGGTGACCCGCGTTTTGTCTCCCTCGATCAGGTCCTCGCCCAGGCCCAAATCATCACCTGCCACGTCCCCCTCACCCGCTCCGGCCCCGATACCACTTTTCATCTTTTCGACCAGTCCAAACTTGAAACTCTCAAACCGGGAACTGTTCTTTTTAATACTTCCCGCGGTCCCGTCGTGGACAATCAGGCCCTGAAAACCCGCTTACTTAAAGGCGACCTCGGCCCCGTAGTCCTAGACGTCTGGGAGAACGAGCCCCAAATCGACGTAGAGCTCTTAAAGCTCACCTCGCTCGCCACCCCCCACATCGCCGGCTATTCCTACGATGGCAAAGTCAACGGCACCATTATGCTATACCGCCGGTTGTGCCAATTTCTTGATCAACCCGAAACCGCCAACACTGACAATTTAATGCCCCCCCCACCTGTTCCTCAAATCGACCTTGATCCCACCACCGACACCGAACAGCAGCTTCTTACCCACTCCTTCACGCGTATATATGATATTGCTGCTGATGACCAGCGCCTTCGTGAAACTACCCGCCTGGAACCTTCTAAGCGCGGCCCCTATTTCGATTCCCTTCGCAAAAACTACCCCATCCGTCGCGAAGCCTCCAACACCCGCATAATTTTATCACCGCCTAACAACACCCTCGCCCAAAAATTCTCCGCCCTCGGCTTCCAGATTTAATCGACCGATACCACCTCTAAACTTTTAAACACTCATATACTCATATACTCATATACTCATATACTCATATACTCATATACTCATATACACCATCGCCGCCAGCCCTCCAATCGCCGCCAACGCTACCATAAGCACAATCACCAGCAACCAGGTAAACCGCTTCCCCTGCCGCCTGAACAACTCCCGCATACGTATTTCATTTTGCCCCATTATCTCACCTATATGCATCAGTGATTGTGATTGGGTTTTACTGTTACTGAGCATCCCTTGCAATGAGTTATCGAATCGATTAAAAGAATCGGTCATCCGGGCATCATTTTCCGCCGTGTTTTCCACCTGCCTCACGATATCTTCCAGTCTGTCCACTTGCTGTCTATTAAGGTCCGGCAGCGTCTTGACCGTTTCTATCACCTGCTTATGCCGGATGGCTTGCTCTTTCATCTCTTGTGTCAATTCCTGGAACGTCTTATTGTGCGCTGCGACATTCCCCGGCAGCCCCCCCAGCACCTCTCCCATCTTCCCCATCCGCTCACACAATTCCTCTGTGTTTTGTCGCTGCTTCGCCACATTCTCATCCAACGACTCCAGCACTTCGACCAGCCGATGAAAGCTTTCCTCCATCGCCGCCAACTGTTGTTCGCGTTTCTCTTCGCGCGTTACCAGGCTGTTCTCACCGCCTTCTTTATCCGCCGACGGATCGACCACCAGTCCTTCCGCGTTATGATGTACTACTTCCAGACCGTCTTTGGAGGTTTGGGACCAGCGCAGCCAACCTCCCATACGCTTCCAAATTGATACTTTCTCCATGATCGCTGCTCCTTTCGCATCTCTTTGGATGCTCAAATTAGTGTAAGCGACTATCTTTACTTTCACAAGAAATATTTACTGTTATAATAGTAATATGCGTAAGTCCTCCGCGAAAAAACACTTATTGTTCCGCTATCGCCGCCGCCCCCGGACCATCATTATTTTCGCCCTCATCCTAACCTGCCTTATCCTGGCCGATCGGCTGGGTCTTATTTCTTCCCCTCCCGGCACCGACCGCCAGCGCTACCACGATAAAGTCTTTAATGTCCTCAAGGTCGTTGACGGAGACACCCTCGATTTGGACATCCCCGACCCCACTACCGGCAAAAGTTTCACCCGCGTACGCCTATGGGGTGTCGATACCCCTGAAACCAAACATCCCACCCGAGGTCAAATGTATTTCGGCCCAGAAGCCTCCGATTTCACCAAAAAATTAGCCTTAAATCAGAAGGTTCGCGTATCGCTCGAACCTTACGAAAACACCCGCGGCAAATTTGGCCGTCTCCTCGCCTACATCTTCCTGCCCGACGATACGATGTTAAACGAACAACTCATCGAAAACGGTTACGGCTACGCCGACCCCCGTTTCAAGCACATCCTCCGCCAAAAGTTCCTCCAATTACAACAACAGGCTAAAAAAGAGAAACTCGGCCTTTGGCAAAACGTAACTCCCGACCAATTCCCCCCCTGGTACCGCCGCCGCCACCAACCCCCCGAGACACCAGGTTAACGACCCACTGGACGGTAGCATGGCTTGACATTTATCGAAATTGACATGAACAGAATTATAGGTAAAATTGAGCAATCCAGTTGAAAAACAAACAAGGCAATGAAAGGACAAAGAATGTTAATGCAATGCTTTCGTGGCATGTGTGTAACGGTAATTATTGGCTGTATAATCTTGATTCCAGCAGGTTGTACCCCTGCGTCTAAAATTACCTTCCCCGAAAAAGCTAAAGTAATGGATGTGGTCAACAAATTAAAAGGGGCCAGGATAATTTCCATTCAGGATTGTGATAAATTCAATGCCATTGACCAGGAAGGTATGAATGGCGTCTGGGGCAATTCACCTGTAAATGATTATGATCGCTACTACCCTTGTAGATTAAAAGAGTATTTAGGCCTGGAAATAGTAATCGTCCGGTCCCCGGAACTGCTTGAGGAGATGGCTGAAATCGATAATAGCCAGGTCGAAAAGGTCGCCGACACCTGGATAAGTCAGGCCACTAAGGTAAAAAATGTAACCCGCAATGATATTCTGAGACCAGCGCGACTATATCTGGCCCAAAAGGCCCTGCTGAAAAAATACCATGCTGTTGCAATTTCGTATAACGACGCTACGCTCAGTCTCTCAGATCAGATAATAAATGCCTACCATCCCCTGGTTATGCTCGAGTTTAGCAAGGAAAAAACCCCTTCCTGTAACCAGGCCCACCTGGACTGCCTCGTTACCCAACTGATTGTTGCTTACCTGACTGACGGTCGCATCGGCTACGTCGGTGACGCCTTAAATGACTGGCATTTTAAACCGACCGGCAAGCGCCCTGAAAATGTAGTCATCATCGGCCATTGTACAGCACCGATTAATCCTCATGGCAACGACCGAATCCCCTACCTGATAAGAGATCACATCCACTCTGTGGTTGGTGACCCCTATCACGTTTTCTCACCCGCCGCTAAAAAGAGAGACTGGTTCTCACCGGACGACACCCCCACCGCCACCACCGTGGAATGGCCCACCAACGAGCCTGTCACCATCGTCAAATTTGACGTCTTTAGAAAAAAAGTATCGATGTTCAAAGGTACTGCCCTTGATGGCAACGCCCTTTATCAGAATTTCCCCGAAATCATTTGCCGCAATAAGACTGTCATTCGCATCGACGATCCTCAAAACAAAAATTGCTACCTCCTGCCTTCCGACGAAAAAGGCGGACTCTTCCGGAACTGGTGGGGTACCTGGGGATGCCATCAGGTAGTCTTTTACGGCGACCAGAGAAAAATATTAAGGGATTTTGCCGCCCTAACGGGATTTGAGGTAGTTGAATAAGAGCCCCAAAAGCTTCTCTCACTTCCTGTTAACCCTGGATAGTGATCCCTGACTTATCGCTTACATATCCTCAAGGTGTCCGCCGGTGGTTAGACAGGATAATTAGGAAAATGTTGCCCATGAAAAAAATACCGCTCAAAATTATGCTTTTCATTATTTCCCTGGCCCTGGTCCCTGCCCTTATCTTCGCCGCCAAAGAAAATAAAACTGCTGAATTAGTAGCCGACAAAACCAATTTCAACTTCCAAACCACCCGCGAGGGCATTGATGTCCCCGTTTCGTTTACCCTTACTAATGTGGGTACCGGTGTTGTCCAGATTAAAAATGTCCTCAAATCCGCCGGCTGCCTCGCCCCCGAAAAACTTACCAAAAACTCCCTGGCCCCCGGTGAATCGATAAAATTGGAATACCTCTTTCGTACTACCGGTTCCGGAGGAAAAACGGTAAACAAGTGGATTCATATAAATTATAATAATCCCCGCTTGAGCCCCCTCGAACTTACCGTAACCGGTAAAGTCCTCCCCGTTGAACCTTATCAGGCCCCCCTGGGGGAATTGCTCTTCAATTTCTATATCCTGGTGGACATACAATCTCCCGTCGAATTTGCCCAGGAGCATTTTATCGGCGCCGTTAATATCCCCAATAAGCAGTTGGGCCAATGGGCCTCTAATCTTCCCGCAGATATAAAAAAGAACGTCCTGATCTATCTCTGTTCCAAAGATGGCACTCAAAGTGATCAAGCTGCCCAAACGCTCAGGAAAAAAGGACTTAAAAATTGCCTCAGTCTGGTCGGTGGCCTGCAAGAATGGAAAAAACAATATCAACAAAAACTGCTGGTCTCCGGAAAGTGGTAACAAACAGCCCTGCTTTCCATCGTCTACCAAGGGCCATGTCTTTATCAGTCTTGTTCATATTAACGTTCTCGCCCCTATTCTGCCGCTCTACCTTGGCCTCTGATGTCGAACTGCTCTTTTTTTATTCCAACGGCTGCCGCCACTCCGCCCGGCTTAATCAATTCCTGACCACCCGCATACAACCCACCTATTCCGTCACCATCAAAAAATACGAAATCCATGATCCCGCTAATGCCGATCTAATGATGCAGTTAGCCCATGCCTACCAGTCTCAGGAGATTACCGATAAAGGCGTACCCGCCGTCTTCATCCACGATACCGCCCTTCAGGGCAGCGACCGCCTCACCTTCAGAAAGCTCGAAGAAGCCGTCCGCGCCGCCGTTCGCGCCGATGCCCCTTCTCCTCTTACCCACCTTCCCCACGAAACCTCCAAGTTAAAAGAAAATTTAACCTTACCTGTACTGATCACCGCCGCCGCCCTTGATGCCGTCAACCCCTGTACTTTTGGCGTCCTTGCCCTTTTATTAAGCAGCATCTTCCGGATTGCCAAAACTCATAAACGTAAAAATGTCATTTATGCCGGTCTCGCCTTCACCCTTGCCGTATTCATTTGTTATATCTTGATGGGCTTCGGGCTTTTCTCCGCCGTCCAGATCACCGGCCTTCAGCACGATGTTTATATTGTTGTTGCCGTCTTGGCCGTCATAATTGGTCTCTGGAACATCAAGGATTATTTCTGGTATAATCGCGGAGCCAACATCGAAGTCCCCCAATCCTGGCGTCCCCGCCTCAAACGCATTGTTTCCGGCGTTATCTCCTGGCCCGGTTGTTTTGTAGCCGGCGTTTTGTGCAGCTTCTTTTTGTTACCGTGCACCTCCGGCCCTTACGTTGTCATCATCGGTATGTTATCTGACACCGCCACCAGACCCCAGGCCGTTTGGCTGCTCCTTCTCTATAACTTTATCTTTATTATCCCCTTCCTTATTATCACTTTTGGCATCGGCATCGGCCTTACCTCCCCGGCCCGCGTGGAAATGTGGCGGCAAAAACGCATCGAAAAACTCCACCTCGGCACTGGCCTTTTTATGCTCGCCCTCGGTATTACTCTGCTTGTCTTATTATCCCTGCGGATTATATAAAACCGCCCCGAATGATTATTGCTCTGCCCCTTAGCATATCTACGCACATACTCAACTTATTTTCATCCCAGACTTGCATTAACCTCATTTTCCGGGCATAATATCAGACTGTTTAAAAAACTCAACCGATAGTATATTGCGCTAATTCCTTGTGATGGAGTAAGTTATATGTTCCAACCGGTGGATTCAACCTGCCCCCACATCCAGCTCGAACACCGCATCTTAGCGTGGTGGGACGATACTCAGGCCTTTGAAAAGCTCCGCCGGAAAAACACCGGTAATCAGCACTTCTCCTTTCTCGACGGACCCATCACCGCCAACAATCCCATGGGCGTCCATCACGCCTGGGGGCGCACCCTCAAGGACAGCTACCAGCGCTACCACGCCATGCTCGGCCACGACCAACGTTGGCAAAACGGCTTCGACTGCCAGGGCCTCTGGGTCGAGGTCGAGGTCGAAAAGGAAATGAACTACCAGACCAAGGCCGACATCGAAAAATCAGGCCTCGAAGAATTCATCAACCACTGCAAGGCCCGCGTCGCCAAATACTCCAAGATCCAGACCGAACAATCCATCCGCCTGGGCTACTGGATGGACTGGAACAACAGCTACTACACCATTAGCGACGAAAACAATTACACCATCTGGTCCTTCCTAAAAAAATGTCATCAGCGTCAATTAATCTACAAGGGCCTCGACGCCATGCCCTGGTGTCCCCGCTGCGAGACCGGCATCTCCGAACAGGAACGCCGCGAAGGTTATAAAAACATCGAAGACACCGCCGTCTTTGTAAAGTTCCCTCTCAAGAACCGCTCCCGCGAATACCTGCTCGTCTGGACCACCACCCCCTGGACCCTGGCCGCCAACGTCGCCGCCGCCGTCCACCCCGAATTGAAATATGCTCAAGTCCGCCAGGACGACAGCCTCTATTACCTCGCCGAGTCCCTCGTCCCCATAATGAAAGAAAAGGGCCCCTTCACCGTTGAAGGCACTCTCCCCGGCAAAGACCTGATCGGCTGGGAATATGAAGGCCCCTTTGATGATCTCGAAATCGTTCAGCAAACCTTCTCCCAGGCTGGTTTTACCCATCGTGTCATCGGCTGGGATGAAGTCTCCGACAGCGAAGGCGTCGGCATCGTTCACATCGCCCCCGGCTGCGGCAAGGAAGACTTCGACCTGAGCAAACCCGAAAACCTGCCCGTCCTCATGCCCATCGACGAAACCGGCATTTATACCACCGGCCACGGCCTTCTCACCGGCAAAAACGCCTCTCAAGTTGCCGACGAAATTTTGACCAGCCTCCGCGAAAAGGGTCTCTATTACAAAAAGGAAAACTATCGCCACGACTACCCCCACTGTTGGCGTTGCAGCACCCCTTTATTATTCCGCACCGTGGATGAATGGTACATCAACATGTCCTGGCGACAAGAGATCATGGACGTCGTCAAGCAAATCCGCTGGATTCCTTCCTGGGGTCACGACCAGGAGATGAACTGGCTCGAAAACATGCACGACTGGATGATCAGTAAAAAACGTTTTTGGGGCCTGGCCCTGCCCATCTTCGAATGTGAATGTGGCTGGTTCGACGTCATCGGCGGCAAGGAAGAACTCAAAGAACGCGCCATCGAAGGTTGGGAAAATTTTGACGGCAACTCCCCGCACCGCCCCTGGATCGATCACCTCCGCATTCGCTGCGAAAAATGTGGCCAGCCTGTCGCCCGCATTCCCGACGTCGGCAATCCCTGGCTCGACGCCGGCATCGTCCCCTACTCCACCGTAAAATATAATAGCGATCGTGACTATTGGCAAAAATGGATCCCCGCCGACCTGGTCCTCGAATGTTTCCCCGGCCAGTTCCGAAACTGGTTCTACGCCCTACTGGCCATGAGCACCATGATGGAAGGCATCCCCCCCTTCAAAACACTATTGGGCCACGCCCTCGTCCGCGATGAAAAGGGCTGCGAAATGCACAAATCAACCGGCAACGCCATCTGGTTCGACGATGCCGCCGAGAAAATGGGCGTCGATGTCATGCGCTGGATCTTCTGCAGCCACAACCCCACCAACAACCTCAACTTCGGCTACAAAGTTGGTGACCAGGTCCGCCGCCGTGTCTTCGGCACCTGGTGGAACGTCTATAGCTTTTTCATCAACTACGCCCGCCTCGATGGCTTCGACCCCGGCCGCGATCCCGTCCCCCACGACCAACTGCAGGAAATCGACCGCTGGCTCCTCAGCAAACTCCAGGAACTCATTCGCACCGCCCATCAGGCTCTTGGTGACTTCAGCGTCTCGCTCCTTATCCAGTCCGCCGAAGATTTCATCGAGCGTTTGAGCAACTGGTACGTACGCCGCAACCGCCGCCGCTATTGGCGTCCCAAAAACGAATCCGATCTCGACAAACTCGCCGCCTACCAGACCCTCTATCGCGTCCTGGTGGACCTTAGTAAAACCCTCGCCCCCGTCGTTCCCTTTATTGCCGAGGAAATGTACCAGAACCTCGTTCGTTCCCACGCTCAAAGTGCCCCCGAATCCGTCCATCACTGCGACTTCCCCCGGTTTGACGAGAGTTTATACAATCAGCAGCTCGCCCGTGACATGGACCTCGTCGCCGACATCGTTACCCGCGTCCTGAGTATCCGCGAAACCCGCCAACTCCGCGTCCGCCAACCCCTCCCTCGCCTCATCGCTGTCGTAGATGTTTCTTTAAGCGCAACCCTCAAGCGCTACGAAGGCCACCTGCTCGACGAACTCAATATCAAGAAACTCGAATTCACCGCCTCGCTCGATGCCTATGTTACTTACGCTGTTAAGACCAACAATAAAACCCTCGGCCCCAAATTCGGCAAAGACCTCAAGACCATCTCCGACCTCCTCACCCAGCAGACCCCCCACCAAGTAGCCCAAACTGTCTCCGCCGGCACCGCCCTAACTTTAACCAACGGCTCGGAAACTTGGCAACTGGAACCCGAGGATATAACCGTCGAAACCTCTTACCCAGAAAACCTTATTCTCTCTGACAACGCCGAACCAAAAATCCTTTTGGACATCGAAATCACCGACGAACTCCGCCGCGAAGGCTGGGCCCGCGACATCGTCCGCCACATCCAGCAGACTCGTAAAGACATCGGCCTGGAGATCCAGGACCACATCCACATTCAATGGCACACCGACTCCGACCCCCTCCGCCAGGCCCTCCAGTCCCACCACGATTACATCTGCCGTGAAACCCTCTGCGACCAATTAATCCCGACCGACTCCTTACCCGAGGCAACCAGACAAATCTCCCTCGACCAATCCCAGCTTTCCTTATCCGTCACCAAATCTTCCCCTTGACCATTTTGCTTTATTAGCCCCTGATATAGAATCAGTCAACTATTCCAAATATCATAATATCCCAATGTACAAACTACTTACAATTCTGGCGTTACTGGCGATCACAACTACACCTATCCTTGCTGAGACCTGTTACGTGTCGCCCCAGGGTGATGATGCTAATCACGGTACAAAATCCAGACCATTTCGAACAATTCAGAAGGCGGCAGACACCATGCAGCCGGGCGACACATGCCTCATACAGGGTGGAACTTATCACGAGGCAGTGGTCCTTAAAAAATCAGGCAAAGCGCACCGGCCGATCCGCTTTATAGCTGAGAAAGGACAGTCCGTACTGCTTGACGGAACCGAAGCCATCACCGGTATGTGGATCAGGCACGAAGGCAACATCTACAAGATCAACATCGATGTCCCTATTGAACAGCTTTTCGTGGGCCGCAAGATGATGGTCGAAGCGCGTTGGCCGAACATGGATTTCGACTCTCAGCTTTTCGACCGTAAATGCTGGGCGGCAACTGTCGAGGGCAGCAGCTACGGCACTATCAAAGACCCCGCACTGGCCGAGACCGGCATCGACTGGACCGGTGCTCACATCACCCTGAATGTGGCTCACCAGTTTTTTACCTGGTCCCGAACAGTTACCGGCCACCGCAAGGGCAAAGACTCACTTACTTATCCGAAAGACCTTAGTAATATCACCTACTATGCCAATCATACAAAAGGCTGGGAGGACGACTATTATTTCTTGTCCGGCAAACTTGAGGCGTTGGATAGACCCACTGAATGGTTCTATGATACTAACAAGAGTCTCCTGTATTTCTACGCGCCCGGCGGTAAAGACCCATCCACACTTGATGTAAGGTACCGGCAACAACAGTACGCCGTTACGGGTAAAAACCTGCAGTACGTAGAATTGACCGGGCTCAGTTTCTTCTCTTGCTCGTTCAACTTTGAAGATTGCAGCAACATGCTCATCAATCGTTGTCACATCCGTTTTCCCACCTACTCGCGCCACGTGGGTAATCCCTCATATCGCAGTTACAGAACTGGCATATCCGGAAACCACAATATCATCAAAAACTGTGTTGTTTGTTATGGATCGCATGAAGGCCTGCAGGTCAGCGGTGATTTCAACCAAATTGACAATTGTCTGATCAGTAATATCTGCTGGTATGGTTCGCTCAGGTACGCCGGGCTGTATGTCTCCGGCCAGGCGAACATATCACGCCACAACACTATATATAACGGCGGTAATACTCTGCTCTGGTGTCCGGGCGGCAATCAGCGCATTGAATACAACCACGTCTATAACGGCGGCCTGCTTTGTCGTGACATCTCGCTGATTTACACACAGCTCCCCACGTGCCGCGGCACTGTCATCCACCACAACTGGGTGCACGGTTGTACAACCGAAGGTTTTAGTGGACACGATGCACTCGGAGGCATGGGAATCCGGGGCGATGATCAGACGCGAGGACTCACCGTCCACCACAATGTCGTGTGGGATTGTGGTATTCACGGCATCATCGTCAAAGGCGACGAAAATCGTGTGTTTAACAACACCGTCTTCGACGTTGGTCCGGAAGATCCGGCCCGGCGAAATGAAAACAACAGCAAGCATCTGCTCATTCCTTCCGGGCCGGAACCGAAGAAGCCGTGGCGAAAGCAATTCCCCCTGCTAAATGTACAGAACGCCAACAGTCTCTTCTGCAATAATCTTGTGGGAAATATTGCTTGGAGGAACAAACCACTGCCAACAGGCGACAAGATAACGAATAATCTCGAGCTCAATACAATGGACCCCAACGTGTGGCTGGTAAACCCGGAAAACATGGATTTTCGGCCGCGAAAGGGTTCACCACTTATCGACGCCGGCAGGATCATTCCCGGCTTCGAAAGCGACTATCAGGGAAAAACTCCGGATATCGGCGCCTATGAATATGGTGCAGCCCCCTGGACCGCTGGCATTACCTGGGATCCGAAAAAAGTACTGGGATATGTTCCGACCGGATTTGAATAAGCCCCCCCCCACCTCCTTATCTTCTGGCTCCTTATCATTACGTATTTCGTATTAGTCTTGCAGGACGGGGCTCTGCCCCACGCGGCTTTTCTTTCTATTCTTTCGGCTTTATCGATTCAATATACTTTTCCAGCTCCGCATCGTCTTTGAATTTCTCGTCACAAAATATAAGGCCTGGGATCAATTCCTTCCCCCCCGGCCATATCTTTGCATCTTCCGCATAAGCATAAATATCATAACGTGGATGAAAACCTCGCCATGCTATCAATACCGAATTCTCATCAATCCAGATGTACATTGGTTTGATTTCGAAGATTATGGCCGGCAATTCCTCCGTTCCGGGGGAACGACCACTTTTTGGATAAATATCATATCTTTCTTTCTCCCATTTTCCCTCCCGTCTCTCGGAGATAATTTTTCGACATTCCCGTAACAGAAGCTTATGATCTGTCTTGTATATTAATCCGATCTTGTTAGTTTCCACACTCCTAAGGTACCACCACCAACCCACCAATATTGACATCACAATATATACAATTATACATTTTCCTGATAAAATCTTTTTAATATATTTCATTTGATAGATACCTTATTTTTGTTATCGGCAAGATGGGCTCTTAACCATGCGGTTCTTCTCATTTACCCGTTTACTTGTTTACTCCTCTACTCGTTTACCCATTCTTGTAGGGTGGGCTGTGCCCACGCGGTCTTTTTTTTTAACGCTGTTGTATCTTGGCGTCTTCACGCCTTTGCGTTACACTAATTTTTCAACTGTAAGATATAAAGCCGTCTCCCATACAATGCTTGTTGATTTTGCTTTAAGGTATAACTGCTCTGCAGAAAAATATCAAACTCAAAACTCGCATCCTTTATTTCTCATCACTGTCAACGGCCCACATTCATTTAGCTTACCTCCTGACTCCTGTCCTCCTTATCTCCTTACCTCCTTATCTTCTTACCTCCTTATCTCCTGGCTCCTTGGTACCTTTGTGCCTTCGATTATGTATAGACATGGATTCTTCCCCTACCCCCATTAGTATCCTATTAAATATACCACACTTTTCATCAAAAGACAAACAGTTTTGCCAAAAAATCACTCACTTTTTTTAAGAAATTCCAAGCAAATTAACTCCC
>Ga0272441_10002527_pt1 | contig 36706 bp, 7 predicted proteins | sample SSMProp6N_FD_193582 | JGI IMG/M metagenome (GOLD analysis project Ga0272441, IMG submission 193582) | Marine sediment archaeal communities from Little Sippewissett salt marsh, Falmouth, MA, United States - SSM-Prop-6N | ecosystem: Environmental > Aquatic > Marine > Wetlands > Sediment ...
TTAACCTTAACTATTTGATTATTATGGCTTTTTTTATAAAATCCTAAAGAAAAAGTCAAGGCCAAAATATTAATTTTTATAAAAATTTCAGATACATATAAATTTTGGACTTTTTACGAGTTCATCATACTTGGTACGACAGCAATCCTGTGACCAATGGCGGTGATGCCGGGACACCGGGAGAGGGAACCGATACAGAAGATTTTATTGATGCTATAAATGCGGAAAGTTTCGGCGGAACTTCGGACTGGCGAATGCCGACGATAAAGGAATTAGCATCAATCATAGATCCAGAGAAAGCTTGGGAAACAATTAATTCAGATTATTTTCCTAAAATTATGACTTCCTATTATTGGTCGTCTACTACACATTTAATTCATCATAATAGCTCTTGGTCGGTATATTTCGGTGATGGTGATATTAGAAATGGTGTCAAATCCGGTTCCTGTTATGTTCGTGCGGTACGCGGTGGACAGTCTCGGTTATTGGATCATTTGGTCATGAATGGTGATGGTACGGTTACAGACAAAGAAACCGGTTTGATGTGGCAGATAGGAGATTCTCAAACAGGTATGAGTTGGGAAGATGCGATTATATACAGTGAAAATTTATCTTTCGGTGAATTTAGCGATTGGAGACTTCCCAATAAATGTGAATTGTTATCTATAGTCGATTATGGGAGATATGATCCAGCTATAGAAAACGAATTTTTTCCAAATACTGTATCATCTTCGTATTGGTCGTCTACTGATAAAGTTGGAAATTCGGATTATGCTTGGTTCGTTAATTTTTGCGAAGGTATAGTTTGTGGCTACAGTAAGTCAAGTAGCTATTACATGCGAGCAGTTCGTGGCGGCCAGTATCATTTGACGGGACATTTGTTTATTTCAACCCCGGTTCAGGCATCTTCATGGGGTGTTGGAACGGTCATTCCCATCATATGGGAGCCGCAGGGCATTTCAGGAAACGTCAATATTTATTTGTCCCGGCAGGGGGGCAGAGACGGAACATTTGAGATCATCGCGGAAAATACCGCAAACGACGGCTCCCATAACTGGACCGTCACCGGCTCCGGTTCATACAACTGCATGCTGAAAATCGAACCCATTGATGATCCTTCCAGGGGAACCGTCCAGGGCCTGTTTACCATCGATGATCCGGATAACGCCATCCCCGTTGCAAGCGCGGCATCGTTTGCAACCGATGAAGACAACTCCTATCCCGGAACGTTAAGCGGCATTGATGCTGAAGGCGCCACGTTAATTTATTTTATAGCGGAACAACCGACCAAAGGCGCAGTGGAAATTACCGATTTTAATACCGGTGCCTTTACCTACACCCCGAATCCCGATGAAAACGGCGAAGACAGTTTTACCTTCAAGGTCAATGACGGACTGGCGCATTCCGAACCGGCGGCGGTCACCATCACCGTCAATCCGGTCAATGACGATCCGATCGCTGAAGAGCAGAGCGTAGATACAAACGATAATACATCCCTGGCCATCACGCTGACCGGCAGCGACATCGATCAAGATCCGTTTGAATATATCATCGTAGCCGGTCCTTCGCACGGGACGCTAAGCGGTACGGCACCCAATCTGACCTACACTCCCAACACGGGTTACACGGGCAGCGACAGCTTTACCTTTAAAATAAATGACAACACCACTGATTCCAATACGGCGACTGTCAGCATTAATATTATCCATATAAACCAGGCGCCGACCGCCAGGAATCTGAGCATTGAAACCGATGAAGATCATCCGGTAGCCGTGACACTGAATGGTTCCGATCCGGAAGGCAGCAGTCTGAGCTATTCTTACACCACACCATCCAACGGCAGTCTGAGCGGTACGGCACCGAGTCTGACCTATACGCCCAACGCGGATTATTCCGGCAGCGACAGTTTTACCTATACGGTCAATGACGGTCTTCTGACCAGCAATACGGCCACGGTATCGATCACGGTTCATGAATTCAATGATTCTCCGCAGATCTCGGATATTTCCGATCAAACCATAGATGAAGACACATCGACCGGGGCCGTCAGCTTTACGGTGAGCGATACGGAAACTCCAGCCGGAAATTTGACGGTAACCGCCTCGTCAAACAATACCCCCCTGATTCCCAATGACGGGATTGTCATCGGCGGAACTACCGCGTCCCGAACCGTTACAATAACCCCGGAACCCAATCAAAACGGCACGGCCACCATCACCGTAACGGTCAGTGACGGCAATAACTCGGCCGGCGACAGCTTTACGATAACCGTCACTCCGGTACCGGATCCGCCGCTGACTCCATACGCGCCAAGTCCTGCAACAAACGCCGTCGATATCGCCATTAATGCGAATTTGTCCTGGCAGGGCGGCGACCCGGACGCCGGAGATACAGTGACCTATGATGTGTATTTCGGATCGACCAATCCGCCGGCACTGCTTGCCACCGATCTGGCGATTGCTTCATATGAGCCGGGAGTTCTTGAGGACCTGACGACTTACTATTGGAAAATTGTCGCTGAAGACAATACCGGCTTACAGACCGAAGGACCGGTGTGGAGCTTTACGACCATCAATTCAGACACAGACGCCGATGGGATGCTCGACACCTGGGAGGTCGGCAATTTCGGGGACCTGTCTCATGATGGAACAGCTGATTCCGATACCGACGGGCTGACAGACCTGGAAGAATATCAGAACGGTACCGATCCGACGAATTCGGATACCGACGGTGACGGCATGGCAGACGGCTGGGAGGTCGGTTACAGTCTGGATCCGAATGCAGATGATGCGGGGCTGGATCCGGACGGCGACAAGTTCACCAACGGCAGGGAGTTTCAGGACCAGACCGATCCGACCGATGAGAACTCTCATCTGATATTTCCCGAGGTGACCGGAAGAATCCCCGATACCGGGCAGACCACCTCTTATACGGATACTCCCGGCGAAGATTCGGATTACCTGATCAATCCGCCGTCCTATATCAAGATGGATGCGCAGGCCAATTACCTTCCGGACAGCGCAACCTCCTGGGCTATGGTGCGAGATAATGTCACAGGGCTGATCTGGGAAATCAAGAAGGTAAGTGATGGGGAGGCCGATTACTCCAACCCGCATGATCCGGACAACACCTATACCTGGCATGACAGCAACCCGGAAACCAATGGTGGTGGTGCCGGGACCGATGGTACCGGTACTGATACGGAAGATTTTATTCATGCGCTCAATACGGAAAGTTTTGGAACTTTTTCCGACTGGCGGATGCCGACGATTCAGGAATTGTCATCCATTGTTCATTCAGGAGTATTTGACCCGGTTATAAATACCGATTATTTTCCAAATACCGTTTCGTCTTACTATTGGTCGTCTACTACCAGCGCCGTTAATAAGGACACCGCGTGGCGCGTGTATTTCAGCAGCGGCTATTTCCACGGCAATTATAAGGCTGACAGTTATTATGTGCGTGCCGTGCGTGGAGGACCGTCTCGGTTGTCGGATCATTTGATGATTAACGGCGACGGTACGGTGACCGACACCCAAACCGGCTTGATGTGGCAGGTGGATGGTTCTCAAACTGGTATGAATTGGGAGGACGCTCTGGATTATGTTGAAAATTTATCTGTTGGCGGATATGGCGACTGGCGTTTGCCTGACTCCAAGGGGCTGCACTCCATAGTGGATTATGAAGCAGCCGATCCAGCGATAGACACAACCGCTTTTCCTGGTGCTGAGTCGTCCTATTATTGGTCGTCGACAACCTATACAGACAATACGTATCGTGCGAGGCGTGTATGTTTCTCCAGCGGCGACGTCAACTACGACTATAAATCTTGTATCTATTATGCGCGCGCCGTGCGGGCGGGGCAGTGCCTGTTATCGGATCATTTGATCATTTTGACGCCCCGGCAGGGAGGTTTCCGGCAGGTTGGAACGGCGGAAACAATAACATGGGATACCCGGGGCATCAGCGGAAGCGTCAATATTCTGCTTTCCCGGGACGGTGGGAAAAACTATGAAAGCATAGCCTCCGGAACGGAAAACGACGGCTTCCATGACTGGACCGTAACCGGCCCCGGTTCATACAACTGCATGCTGAAAATCGAACCCGTTGATGATCTTTCAAAGGGAACCGTCCAGGGTCTTTTTACCATCAATGATCCGGATAACACCATCCCGGTTGTAAACGCGGCATCGTTTGCAACCGATGAGGACACCCCATATTCCGGAACGTTAACCGGCAGTGACGCCGAAGGTGCGGCCCTGACCTATTTTATCGCGGATCAACCAACCAGGGGCACGGTGGAAATTACCGATTATAATGCCGGTGCATTTACCTATACCCCGAATCCCGATGAAAACGGCGAAGACAGCTTTACCTTCAAGGTCAACGACGGCCTGGCGCATTCCGAACCCGCGGCGGTTACCATCACCGTCAATCCGGTCAATGATGCTCCGACCGCAGCCGATCAGAGCGTGACAACCAGTGAAGACAAAGCGTTACCGATTACCCTGAGCGGCAGCGATGTGGAAACGGCTGAACTGATTTATACCATTGTTACGTCGCCTTCAAACGGCATCTTAAGCGGCACGGAACCCAATTTGACCTATACGCCGAACGAGAATTACACCGGCAGCGACAGCTTCACCTTCAAGGTCAACGATGGCGCAGCCGACTCGGCACCTGCCACGGTGAGCATCAGCGTAACATCTTCCAACGATACACCGGTCGCTGATGATAAGCCCGTGACAACCGCCGAGGATACGCTGGTATCGATAACTCTTCGCGGCAGTGACGCAGACGGTGATGCCCTCACCTTTACTATAGTTGAGGGCAGCGGTCCCGGCCATGGTACGTTGAGCGGTACGGCGCCGGATATGATCTACACCCCGGCGGAGAACTACACCGGCAGTGACAGCTTCACCTTTACCGTCACAGACGGCTCGGCAACCTCGGCGCCTGCCACGGTAACCATTACGGTCACCGCGGTCAATGATGCGCCCACGGCCGATGATCAGAACATTGAGACCAGTGAAGACACCGTATTACCTATTACCCTGACCGGAAGCGATGTGGACGGTGATTCACTTATTTATACAATAGTGGACAATCCGGTTAGCGGAACGCTAAGCAGTCTTAATTCACCTGAATTAACCTATACGCCGAATGAGAACTATACCGGCGGCGACAGCTTCACCTTTATCGTCACGGACACTGAAAATGCCGATTCGGCTCCGGCGACCGTGACGATCACGGTCAATGCGCATAATGATCCGCCGACAGGACTCGATGACGATTATTACAACCTGAATGAAGGCGAAATATTTTCTGCCACCGCTCCCGGAATTTTAGGCAACGATGCAGACCCGGACGGCGATCCGCTCAGGGCATACCGGTTGAGTAATGTGACTCACGGAAGCCTGACCTTGAATGAAAACGGGTCGTTTACCTATAATCATGACGGCTCCCAGACGGCGGAGGATTCATTCACATACAGGGTTTATGACGGGATGGCTTATAGTGACCCCTGCAGCGTGAACCTCCATATCCATACCATCAACGATGCACCGGTCGCGGTGAAAGATGCCTATTCAATCGAAGCAGGCCAGGGGCTTAACGAAAATGTCCTGGCGAATGACTGGGACGAGGAAGGCCAGTCACTGACAGCTGAACTCGTATCGAATGTTTCTTATGGCACCCTGGATTTTTATCCGAATGGTTCATTTACTTACACAGATAACGGCACCGGAACAGCCGACAGTTTCACCTACTATATTTCAGATGGTCAGCTGAACAGCGCCATAGTTACGGTCACCATTACCATACTCCCCGCCAATCAGCCGCCGACAGCCTTCAATGATACCTATGAGGTTGAAAAGGGATTGACGCTGAGCACGCCTGCACCGGGTGTTCTGATTAATGACAGTGATCCGGAGTCCGATTCCCTTTCAGCGGTCATAATAGGGTATCCGGTTCACGGCAATTTGACCCTGAACAGCAACGGATCATTTGATTATGCCCATGATGGTTCCGATACCGCAGCCGACAGTTTTACCTACAAGGTCCATGACGGCAAGCTTGATTCGAATAATGTGGCCACGGTAACGCTTACGATCATCCCGGTCAACCAGGTGCCGACAGCAAACGATGACGAGTATACGGTAGCCGAGGGGGCGACAATAACACGCGGGGCCCCGGGCATTCTGGGTAACGACAGCGATCCGGAAGCCCAACCCCTTACGGCAAAGCTGGTTTCTGATACCGTCTATGGTGATTTGACCCTCTATGCAAACGGTTCGTTTACCTATGTGCATGGGGGTGGGGAAAATCCAGCCGATCAGTTTACCTATAGCGTCAGCGATGGAGATAAGGACAGTATCGATACGGCCACGGTGACGTTTTCCATCACCCCGGTCAATGATCCGCCCGAGGCAAAGGACGATACATATGAACTGGATCACGGGACCTCTTATGCCATCGAAGCCCCGGGCGTTCTGAATAACGATATCGATCCGGACTCTGCGACGCTGACGGTCAGCGACATTGTGACCGATGTCGCTCACGGCACGCTTGCCTGGAATGCGGACGGCTCGTTTACCTATACCCACATTCCTGACGGCAGCGATGCGACCTCCGACGCGTTTACCTACCGTGTCAGCGACGGCAGTCTCGATTCGGAAACAATTGCCGTGGTGACACTTACCATCCGTCCGCAAAACATGGCACCGACAGCCGTCAACGACTCCTACGGCACAGCGGAAGGCGGGAGTCTGGATATCGATACGGCAAACGGCATCCTTTTCAATGATACGGACGGAGACGGCGACGGTTTTACCGCATCGGTGGTTGATAACGTAACTTGCGGCACCCTGAATTTGAATGCCGACGGATCGTTTACCTATACGCACGATGGCAGTGAATCCACACAGGATACATTTACCTACAGGGCCTGTGACGATCTGGAATGCGGCAATACCGCCACAGTCACCATTGCCGTCACGCCGGTGAACGATGCGCCCGTGGTTGAAAACGACTCGTATACGGTCAACCAGGGTGAGCCTTTTTATATAGCGGCGCCCGGGGTTTTGAAAAATGACCGGGATGCTGAAAAAGACTCGATCTCGGCGGTCATCAAAACCGTGACAACTCACGGCGAACTGACCCTGCTTTCCGACGGGTCCTTTACCTATGTTCACGACGGCGGAGAGGCACTTGCCGACAGCTTTACCTACCGGGCCGACGACGGAAAGGACCTTTCCGCCGTCGCAACGGTGAACCTCTCGGTCAATCCGCTTAACACGCCCCCGACGATTACGGCGATCAGTCAGCCGCCCATTGACGAGGACACGGCCGTGACCGTTGAATTTACCGTCGCTGATGCGCAGACCAATGCCGCTGATCTGGTCGTAACGGCACAATCTTCCAATCCCCTTCTGATGCCGGTTTCCAGAATCGGTTTGGGCGGAACCGGTGAAGAGCGCACGGCAGTGCTTTCGCCTCTGGCTGACCTGAACGGAACGGCCGTGATTACCCTGACGGTCTCGGACAATAACCTCAGCGCGCAGACCACATTTGATCTGACGGTGACGCCCGTCAATGATGCGCCGGTGCTGACCACCCAGCAGGCGCTGCTTGTCGGCGAAAGCAAAACCGCGTCCCTGACTGCCCGGAACCTGTGGGCAGAGGATGTGGATGGGGACATACTCACCTATACGATCAGCGTTGCCCCGCAAAACGGTAAGCTGATGATCGGCGATGCCCTGATTCCAGCCGGCGGCACGTTCACCCAGGCCGACATTACGGCCGGGATGGTGCGCTATCAGTACAACGGAAGCGTTTCGGGTACCGATGCCTTTACCTTTACGGTAACCGATGCAAACGGCGGCAGCGTGCCGGATACCGAGCTGGCTGTTGACATCGACCTGAACAGTGCGCCGACCGCCACCGGCGTTACCGTCACCGTAAATGAAGATACCCAGGCGTCCGGGCAGCTGACGGCCAATGATCCGGACAATGATCCCCTGACGTTTACAGCGGTCAATGAGCCGGAGCACGGAAAACTGTGGATCAGTGATACCGGAGCGTACACCTACACCCCGGATCCTGATTACTATGGTTATGACAGCTTTAAGTTCAAGGCCGGCGACAGTAATAAAACATCTGACGCCGCTACCGTGAATGTGATCGTGAGCAGCGTAAACGACGCGCCCACGGCCTATGATGCCGAGGTTACCACGTCCGTCAATACGCCGGCAGCCATTCGCCTGTCGGCAACGGATGTGGAACACGATATCCTGACCTACTTTTTTACCCAGCCGGTGCACGGCACGTTCAGCGGTACCGGGCCGGAGCTGGTCTACACACCGGCGGCCGGCTGGCAGGGCATGGATACCTTTACCTTTTATGTCAATGACAGCCTGGCCGATTCCAATACCGCCACGGTCACCATCCAGGTGGAGCAGGCCGCAGTTGAAAACAATGTGCCATCGGCATCTGATGTGGCCTTTACTCTGGTGGAAGATACATCACTGAGCGGGCAGCTGAGCGCCACCGATGCGGACGGTGATGACCTGACCTACGAAATCACCATTTTACCGGCCTTTGGAACGCTGCAGCTGATCAATGCCGGTACCGGTGAATTTTTCTACACTCCGAATCCGAACGCCTGGGGCAGCGACAGTTTCAGCTTTAACGTCTATGACGGGGTGCAGTATTCGCAGGTTGCCACGGCAATGATCACCATCACGGCCGTCAACGATGCCCCGACCCTTGCGGGCGCGCCCGAACCGAGCACAACGCCGAATGCCCTGTATGCGTTTACCCCGCAGGCCGGTGATGCCGATAATGATGCATTGGTCTTTACGATCGAAAACAAACCGGCATGGGCGGATTTTAATACGGCAACCGGTGCCTTGACCGGCATTCCGGCTGCCGGAGATGTCGGCACCACGACCGGGATCGTGATTTCCGTATCCGATCAGAAGGAAACCGCCTCTCTTGACCCGTTTGATATCACGGTGCTGGGCGAGCTGCCCGTCACCACGGCCACACCGCCGCGCGGCGTCTACAATGGACCGCTGGAGGTGAGCCTGACCTGTTACAGCCAGAGCCCGGCCGCGGTTTACCATACGCTGGACGGCAGCCTTCCCTCCGAGGCTTCGGATGTGTACAGCGGCGCCTTTACCATTACCGAGGCCACAGTGGTCAAATTTTTTGCGGTGAACGACAGCGGCGCTGAAACGGTCAGGAGCGTTACCTATACCATTGACCGGGACGATCCGGCCGTAACGGTCGGTTTTCCGCAGGACGGCAGTGTGGTCAATGAAAACGAACTCACCGCCATAACCGGGACCGTATCGGATGCCGGCAGCGGCACGGCATCGGTGGAACTGCAGATCACAGACGGTGAGAATTATCTGACCGCTCTTGAGATCAATAACGCAATCGAGTACCGGTTTACGCCGGAATCCGCCTGGGTTGCCGCTGTCATCGATCCGGCCGCCGGTACCTGGCAGTTTGCAGTATCAGAGGACATCTTCCGGCATACCGGATCGTATTCTCTGACCGTCAGGGTGATGGACAACGCGGGTAATGAAACACGAAAGACCGTGCAGTTCTCTTATGCCGATCCCGGAGAGCAGGCCTATACCGAACTTTCCCTGGCAGCTTCCAGTCAGACGGTGCTGCTCAATGACACGGTAGGCATCAGCGGCCGGCTCACGCGGCTTCCGGAAAGCAGCATGAGCCTGGCGGACCGGTCCGTTACCCTGACCGTAACCGGGCCGGACGGGGCGCAGACCACCCGCCTCACGCAGACCGTGGATGCCCAGGGCAACTACGCCTTTGACGCCATCGATGGATTTGTGCTCAAGGGGGCCTATACCCTTGAGACGGAATTTGCCGGAAGCCTGCTGCTGGCACCGTGCAGCTCGTCAGTGATGACCATCCTGGCAGGCACATCGGCCGGGTATGCCGTCCTGATAGAGGGCAGGATTTCTTCCGAAGAAGGGTTGCTGTCGCACAATCTGACGGCCGGCCGGATCTACGATCAGTTGCTGAACCGGGGATTTCTGCCGGACAACATCATGTATTTCAATCACGACATCGAGCAGACCGGTGTGGACGCACTGCCCTCCAAAGCCGAGGTTCAGCAAGCGGTTTCTGTCTGGCCCCGGGATAAAATGAACGGATCGGCCGCACCGCTGTATGTGATCATGGTAGACCACGGCAATGTGGATACCTTTTATCTGAACGGAGACAACGAAACCATCAGCCCCCGCGAGCTTGACGACTGGCTTTGGGACCTGGAACAGAACCTGAATACCGAGGCCGGTGCAGAAAACCGGGTGGTCATTCTGGGCGCCTGCTACTCGGGCAGTTTTATCCCGGCGCTGTCGGCTCCGGGCCGGGTGGTCATCTCGAGTGCGGCCGCCAGTGAAGCCTCCTATAAAGGTCCTCTGGAAGGATACCAGGAAATCGACAAACAGCTTGTCCCCGTGCGGGTGGGAGAATATTTCCTCGAAGAGCTGTTTTACGAGCTGGGTGCCGGCCGATCGATCGCCGATGCATTTGAACAGGCGACCGCGCGCACCGAAATGTTTACCTGCCGGGGCGCAGACGGTACTGTCAACCGGTTCTTTGACAGTGCCATGCAGCATCCGCTGCTGGACGATAATGCCGATGGTGTCGGCAGCAACGATCCGGCCGGGGGGAATCTGGACGGAGACATCGCTGCCAATCAGTACCTGGGAACCGAATCGGCTGTTCAGGCATTTGACGCACCGACAGCCGCCGACAGTCCCGGCGGTCAGACCGCCCCCCTGTACCTGGGAGCCGGAGCGGACACAACGACCGCTTTGCTGTGGGTCAACGCCCCGGCCCGGGTATCGACCGCCTGGGTGGAAATCCGAAAACCCTCGGTGGTGCTGCAGGTATCACAGGGGACGGGACAGAAAACCAATGATCTGGAAAAAGAGTTCATGGCGTTTGAGGATTTTTCAGACGATGACGAGACCAACGACCGGTGGCATGTTGCCTGCGATGGCTTTACCGAAAGTGGTAAGTATGACGTGTATTATGTCATGAGAGACGGTCAGAGCGGGGCGCTCATGCCCATGAAACACTCAATCGTTTACAAGAACCGGATCGGCAACCACGCCCCCGAACCGTTTGATCTTCTCACGCCGGATCCCGGTCAGGCTACCGACCAGAAAACCGTTCTGGTGTTTGACTGGCAGGACGCGGTTGATCCGGACAATGATCCGGTCACCTATAATCTGATCATCGCGTCAGATCCGGAATTTAACCACGTCGTGTTCCGGAAACAGGAAATCGAGACCTCTTTATCCTATGCGGACCTGTCGGCCGGTCTGAAAAACTGCAGCACCTATTACTGGAAGGTCGAGGCCGTGGATGCCTGGGGCGCCTTAAGCGCCTGTACACAAAACGGGACGTTTGACACATTCAATACCGGCGATCTGCCCGGCATTGTCGAAGGCATCGTGTTTGATAAGACCGACCTGTCCCGGATCTGCGGGGCCATGGTTTCGGTCGGTCAGACCGGAGCCTCAACCTTTACCGAATCCGACGGCCGGTACGTTCTGGCAGCGGTTCCCGGCACCATAACCCTGACGGCGGAATACGGCGGATATGATCCGGCCGTCATGAGCAGTGTAGCCGTTAAATCCGGCCATTCGGCGGTGCTTCATCTCGGGATGAGCCCCAATGGTCTGGTTGCAGCCGATGCATACTATAGCGTCGATGAGGATGCGGTGCTGGAAGGTGATCTCGGCGATTACATCAATTCACAGGCTGATTTGACGGTGAGCCTGGTCGAACCGCCCGCCAAAGGCACCATCGAACTGGTTGCGGCTGCCGGCACCTTTACCTATACGCCCGATGCCGATGAAACCGGCATGGATACATTTACGTTCATGGCCTCGGACGGTTCAAACGATTCGAACACGGCAACGGTGACGATTACGATTACGCCGGTCAATGACGCGCCGGTGCTCGATAATACAGCGGCTTTTGTGCTGCCGGGTATCACGGATCAGGATTCAGATGCTGCGGGCATAAAGGTCGTCGATCTGATGAAAACGGCTGTAACCGATGCGGATGCAGATGCCCTTTCGGGCATTGCCGTGGTCGGCACCGATGCAGTCCTGACCGGCGCATGGCAGTACTCGACAGACGGCGGCGCCGGCTGGTCGGCCGTTGGCCTTGTGTCTGAGACCAATGCCCTTCTGCTGGCGGCCGATGATATGACGCGGGTCCGGTTCGTTCCGGCTGCCGGCAGTCTGGGAACTACCTGGATGGACTTCCGGGCATGGGACCTGACCGACGGATTGAACGCCGACAGTTACACCGATGTCTCGGTGGTTGGAAACGACGCATCCTTCAGCGCAGATACGGCCCGGATGACCATAACCGTCAAAGCGGTGAACCATGTTCCCGTTGCAGACGATATGAGCTTCTCAGTGGATGAAGACAGTGACTATATCGGTCGGCTGACAGCCGTTGATCCGGACCCGGATGCATTGAATTTTTCCTTTGTCACGATGCCGGCAAAAGGGGAGGTCTATTTTACCAATGCCCTGACCGGATCATTTGTCTACACTCCCCGCCCTGATGTCAACGGAACCGATTCACTTACCTTCAAGGTCAGTGATGCGGAACAGACGTCAAATATCGCCACCGTTCATATTGATATTGCTCCGGTCAACGATGCCCCCCGGGTATCGGATAACGCGATCAGCACCTATGCTGAAACACCGGTCGATATCATCCTGTCGGCAGTTGATATCGAAAACGATCCGGTAACCTATGAGATTACAGACGGTCCCTATAATGGAACGCTGAGCGGACAGGCGCCCAATCTGGTGTATACGCCCGACAGCGACTGTGCCGGCGATTTCATCTCGTTTACAGCCCGGGATGACGGCGCTGCGCAAAGCCCGACAGCCCGGATCACCATCAGCGTAGCGCTCGCTCCCAATCAAACACCGGTTGCCGACAATCCGGAATTTACAACCGATGAAGACACCCCGTTTACCGGAAGGCTTTCGGCCCATGATCCGGACGGCGATGCGCTGACCTTCCGGATCGTTTCAAGTCCTTCAAAGGGGCGAATCGACCTGACCAATGCCGGTACCGGAGATTTTGTCTACAGCCCGTACACGAATGCCAACGGCATTGATACGTTTTATTTCAGGGTGAGCGATACCTCGGGCGCCAACGGAATCGGTAAAGCTGCCGTGGTGATCGATCCGGTCAATGACAAGCCGGTCATCAGCGGGGTGCCGGACGGATTTGCCACAGCAGGTCAACCCTACGGCTTTACGCCTCAGGCTGCGGACCCGGATGGGGATGAGTTGACCTTCTCAGTTGCCAATGCCCCGGCATGGGCCGTGTTTGATCCGGTAACCGGAACCTTGAGCGGAACCCCGGCTTCATCCGATGCCGGAACGGTTCGCGGCATTGTCATCACTGCGTCCGACAGCCGGTATTCGGTGAGCCTTGCGCCGTTTGACTTGTTGACGGTGGCAGACACCAGCGCATCCGTGACCGTGGCGTCAATACCCGAGGGCTGTTATAACAAAGCCTTTGAGGTGACCCTGACTACCAGCGAACCTGACGCCGTCATTTACTATACCCTGGACGGCAGCACGCCGACGGCCGGTTCACTGCCGTACACCGGCGAGCCGATTTCGATTCGTTCCACCACTACGCTGAAATATTTTGCCGTAGATGCGGACGGCAATGCGGAACAGATTCGAACCGTGGTATACACCATTGATTCGTCAGCTCCGGTTATCCATATTGACGCCCCCGCAGACGGTGCATGGATCAGCAGCGATTCCATGATCTACTGGCTCAGCGCCGCGGCATCGGATGCCGGCAGCGGGATCTGCACGGTTGAATTCCAGGTGACCGACGGTACCCGCTACCTGACGGAGGAAGGGTTTGACACCGGCCCGGCATGGTTGCCGGCCTCGCAGACAGTGCCCGGACAGTGGTATTATTTTCTGCCCGATGTCACCTGGCAGGAGGGCCTGTACTCGGTGACGGCACGGGCCCGGGACCTGGCCGGAAATGAAACCGGCACGTCGGTGATGTTTTCTTATTCCGAGATTCTGGCGGACCCGGCGTACTCTTATCTTTCCATGGAACTTTCAAGCCAAACCATTTTGCAGAACGACACCCTGGAGGTGACCGGAAAACTCAGCCGGCTTCCGGATACGGGCATGAGTCTGGCCGGCCGGGATATTCATCTGACGGTCACCGGACCGGACGGGGACGTTAGCGGCCGTTTTACCACTCAAACCTATGACGCGTACGGTCATTATCGGTTTGTCGATATCGATGGATTCAGTACCAAAGGCCAACATACGGTCTGGGTCGATGTGGATCAAAGCCCGCTGCTGTGCGCGGCCAATGCTCAGAGCACGGTGATGGTCGGCACTTCGGCCGGGTATGTGGTGATGGTCCAGGGGCGAAGGGATGCCCGGAGTGATGCTTCCCCGATGAACCTGACCTCCGGCCGGATTTACCAAAACTTTCTGGATCGCGGATTTGAAGCCGACAATATAAATTTTTTCAGTTTCGATTACACCCGGCCGGGCGTTGACAGGCTGCCGTCGGTTGTCGAAATCCAGAATGCCCTGGAAACCTGGGCCGCAGACAAACTCAACGCCTCCCCGGCACCGCTGTATATCCTGTTGCTCGGGCCCGGCGCTGTAAACACCTTTTACGTGGACGGCGATGACCAGGTGCTGACGCCGGAGATTCTTAATGCATGGCTTGAACATCTCGAGGATGCCCTGTGTGCCGAAGCCCTGGCAGAACCCCGGATCATCCTGACGGGCGCCGGCGGTTCGGGAAGCTTTATCCCTGTCCTGTCTGCTCCCGGGCGGATCATCGTGTCCGGATGTGCGGCGGATGAGACCGCATTTAAAGGGCCCCTGGAATGGGATGCCGATCATCAGGGCTATATCCGAACCGGCGATCTGTTTATGGAAACGCTTTTTAAAGACTGGTCCCGCGGGTATTGCCTTAAGGACACGTTTAAACAGGCGGTTGATGCGACCGAAACCTTTACCCGAAAGGGCGGCGTCCATGAGACCAACGCTTATTTTGACGAGGCCGTCCAGCACCCCCTGGTGGATGATGACGGCAACGGCCGGGGCAGCAACCGGATAACGGCCGGTTCGGACGGCAACGCGGCAAGGGAACTGTATCTGGGAACCGGTATCACCTATGATACCAATTCCGCCGTAAATCCGGCAGAACTGATCCAGGTGACACAGACCCTGTATCTGGGACCGAACCAGACATCGGCGAACCTGTGGGCGGAAGCCAATGATGACAGTCAGGTGGAATCGGCCTGGGTGGAAATACGGATCCCGTCCATGACGCTTTCGGCCGGGCAGTCCGAGGCGGATTTTATCCGACTGTCGCTGAGTCCGCCGGGTGAAGATGCGTTCTGGAACGCAGAGTATGACGGATTTATTGAAAGCGGGCGGTACGAGATCTTCTATTTTGTCCGCGACATGGAAACCGGTGCTACCGCACCGATGATCCGATCGGTGGTCTATAAGGCCAAAACGGACAACAGCCCGCCGGCGGCATTTGATCTGCTGACACCGCCCGACGGCACCGAGCAGTTGACCACCCTGGCATTCGACTGGCAGGACAGCGCAGATCCCGACGCGGATTCGGTGACCTACAACCTGATTATTTCCACCGACAGCAACTTCAGTTCGGTCATCCACCGGCAGGAAGAACTGCGCCGGTCGGCGGCTTTTGTCGATGGCACGGCCGGGTTGCTGGATCTGCACTCGTATTTCTGGAAGGTGGAGGCCGTGGACCGCTACGGGGCCGTAACGACCAGCACCGGGCAACGGCAGTTTGACACCAACAATACCAATCCGGTATTCCCGGTATTTATCGACCTGTTTGTCTTCGATCAGTGGACGCGAAACGGGGTGGCCGATGCCGGTGTTACCATCGGCGACCTGGCTTTTACCACGGCACTTGACGGCGCGGTATTGGGCTGCATCATGCCGGGGTCCTATTCCCTGAATGTTCAGGATCAGGCCTACGAGGCCCATCAATCCAGTATTTCAATCAGCGAGTCGGGAGACAACCTCTTTGACGTTGCGTTAAGTCCGATGGAAGTGAACCACGCACCGGTAATCTCGGTGATGGAAGATGTGCAGACTCAGGAGGACATCCCTGTCGACGGCATTGAATTTACGGTCGGAGATGCGGAAAAAGAAGCGGATACGCTGACGGTTACGGCCACATCAGGTAATACCGATCTGATACCCAACGACAATATTGCTATAAACGGAAGCGGTGAAAACCGGTCGATCACCGTAACCCCGGCAGCCGATCAGAACGGCACGGCCGTTATCACGGTAACGGTCAATGACGGCGAGATGACCGCAAACCGCCAGTTTACGGTGACGGTCGAACCGGTCAACGATGCCCCGACAATCAGCGGAACGCCGGCAACAACGGTACCAGAAGACGCGGCGTATGCGTTTACCCCGACGGCAACGGATGCCGATATCGGGGATACGCTGACGTTCAGCATCGTGAATCAGCCGGACTGGGCGGATTTTGATCCGGCAACGGGCGCATTGACGGGAACGCCGGGTAATGCGGATGTGGGCATAACGACCGGAATCGTCATTACGGTCACTGATAATGGCGAAGCGAGTGCATCCCTGCCGGAATTTGATCTGACAGTGCTCAATGTAGTCGGAAAAGGCGATATCGATGATAACGGTATCATCGATATCACCGATGCCATACTGGCGTTCCAGACGGTTAGCGGCACGGTACCGACCGCTGAGGTCTTTAAAGAAGCGGATGTCAATGAAGACGGAAAAATAGGAATTGCCGAGGCGATCTACATATTGCGATATATCAGTAAATAAAGTTCTCAATAGGAAAAAGTTTGTGCCGAGTTTTTGATGTATCGGAAGATAGCCTTTATATCCGTGTCCAGGTTGAATCAGAGCGCACATGGTTACTGTATATGCGCTCTAATTCAGCTATAGAGTTAAAAAAACGGGTTGATTCATTTATCAAAGCTTGCCTGAAATTCTCGAATAACATACCTTTAAATACTCCTCTTAACAGACTTGAATTCAGTATTAAAAGCTTGAATTATTTCAGGTATATGATAACTGAAATAAAACTGGTTGAAGTTTTCGTTTTGGTGTTGTTATGGGTAGGTCCAATAAAGGCAGATAGGGTTATGATTTTCTGCCGTTCATGTTTCTATATGAGGTAGCCCTGAGTGGTTATTTTTAATTCAGTTATAAAATTATCTTATTTCATGTCAGATTAGAGTAAAAATTGTGTCTTATATAAAAAATAGTTCGAAAAAATAAGCAAATTTCAGGTTTGAATAAATCATTGATGGTTTTGTAAAAATATATCCACGTTTGTTATCCCCTCGGCCGGAATCCGGAACCTGATGAAATGATTGAATCCCAATATTCAGAAGCGCGGCAATTTCTAATAGAAAAATTTCCAATGATATAACAAAACCATACGGTTCTTTTTTTATTGAATGATGAAGCTATAAGGGCTGCGGCAAAAATAAATTACACCGTCTAACTTGTCTTTTTGTCCGTCTTCTGCGTTGCATCGAAGCACACATACTTCAAGTATGCGCGCTTCGATACGCCTTGAAGACGAACAAAAATCCTGCGTAATACGGTACAATTAATTTATGCCGAGGCCCTAAATCCGGGAGGCTGAGGTTGAACAACTGTAGACAAAAGTCGCGGGAAGGGTTCGTTCAGTTATTATGTGTCGTGGTATTTTTTGCATTCTGTGCGGTATGGTGCAGACCGGCATATGCGCTCGATACCGACAACGACGGCATGGCCGATGACTGGGAGATTACTTACGGCCTTAACCCCAATCTGGACGATTCCGGGCTGGACCCGGACGGAGATAAGTTTACCAACGGCCGGGAGTTTCAGGACCAGACCGATCCGACCAACCCGGCCTCTCATCTGATATTCCCGCAGGTGACCGGCCGGCTTCCCGATACCGGGCAGACCACCTCCTATACGGATACCTTCGGGGAGGATTCGGATTACCTGATCAATGCACCGTCCTATATCAAGATGGATGCACAGGCCAATTACCTTCCGGACAGTGCGGCTACCTGGACCATGGTGCGGGATAACGTCACCGGGCTGATCTGGGAAATCAAGCAGGCCAGGGATGATATTGCAGATTATGCCAATCCCCATGATGCGGATAATACCTATACCTGGTATGACAGCAATCCCGAAACTAACGGTGGCGATGCCGGGACACCCGGAGACGGAAACGATACGGAAGATTTTATAAACAGTCTGAATGTAGAGCAATTTGGAACTTTTTCCGACTGGCGGATACCGACGATTCAGGAATTGTCATCCATTGCGAATTCAGGTGTATTTGAGCCTGCTATAAGTTCCGGATATTTTCCCAATACCCAATCGTCTGCCTATTGGTCATCTACTACCCACGCCAGCATGATTTATCACGCTTGGCGTGTGTACTTTCCCAGCGGCGTCGTCGACAACAATGAAAAGTCAAGTAGCTATTATGTGCGCGCCGTGTGTACGGGACAGTCTCGGGTATTGGACCAGTTGGTTATTAATGGCGATGGTACGGTGACCGATACCCAAACCGGTTTGATGTGGCAGGTAGATGGTTCTCAAATTAGTATTAGTTTGGAGGCTGCTCTGGATTACGTTGAAAGCTTGTCTGTTGGTGGATTTGCCGACTGGCGTTTGCCTAACCGAAATGATCTGCAATCCATAGCGGAATATGAAGCATACGATCCAGCGATAGACACGACCGCATTCCCCGGTGCTGCGTCTTCCAACTACTGGTCATCTACTACCTTTGCCAATTTTACGAACAGTGCATGGCTCGTGCATTTCCGTTACGGCACCGTTTACGGCAACTATAAGTCGGGTAGTTATTATGTGCGCCCTGTGCGTGGAGGACAGCCCTGGTTATTGGATCATTTGTTCATTTCAGTCCCGGTTCAGGCATCTTCATGGGATGTAGGATCAGTCATGCCCATCGCATGGGAACCGCAAGGCATTTCAGGAAACGTCAATATCTCTTTGTCCCGGCAGGGGGGCAGAGACGGAACCTTTGAGATCATAGCGGAAAATACAGCAAACGACGACGCCTATGACTGGACCGTCACCGGCCCTGGTTCATACAACTGCGTTCTCAAAATTGAACCCATTGATGATCCTTCCAAAGGAACCGTTCAAGGCCTGTTTACCATCGATGATCCCGCAAACACCATCCCGGTTGCCGACACGTCAACGGTTACCATCGATCAGGATACCACATATTCCGGAACGTTAACCGGCAGTGATGCTGAAGGCGCCGCATTAATTTATTATATCGTGGAGCAACCGACAAAAGGCACGGTCGAAATTACGGATTTTAATACCGGCGCGTTTACCTATATTCCCAATCCGGATGAGACCGGAACCGACAGCTTTACGTTTAAAGTCAACGACGGTTTGGCACACTCTGAAGCGGCTGTCGTGGTGATTGACATTAAAAGCGATAATAATCCACCCTCTGTGCCCAATACGCCAAGCCCTTCTCATGAGTCCTCCAATATTTCAGTCGCCTCTGAGTTGTCATGGTCCGGCGGCGATCCGGATGCCGGTGACTCGGTGACTTATGACATATATTTCGGCACAACGCCCACGCCCTTGCTGACAGCTGCGGATTGTTCATCGACAACGTATACTCCGGACACGCTGGAGTACCTGACCACCTATTATTGGAAAATTATCGCTAAAGACAATCAGGGGCTGCAAACCGAAGGTCCGGTATGGTGTTTCACCACGGCTTCCCCGGATTCTGATGCGGACGGCATGCTGGACAGCTGGGAAATCGAGCATTTCGGGGATTTATCCCATGACGGAACCGCCGATTCGGATATTGATGGTCTGACGGACCTCGAAGAATATCAGAACACTACCGATCCGACCCGTTCAGACACCGACGGCGATTGCATGGCTGACGGCTGGGAGATTACTTATAGCCTTGATCCCAATGCCGATGATGCCGGGCTGGACCCGGACGGGGACAAGTTTACCAACGGCCGGGAGTATCAGGACCAGACCGATCCGACCAACCCGGCCTCTCATCTGATATTCCCGCAGGTGACCGGCCGGCTTCCCGATACGGGTCAGACCACCTCCTATACGGATACCTTCGGCGAGGATTCGGATTACCTGATCAATGCGCCGTCCTATATCAAGATGGATGCGCAGGCCAATTACCTTGCGGACAGTGCAGCATCCTGGGCTATGGTGCGCGATAATGTTACCGGGCTGATCTGGGAAATCAAGCAGGCCAGGGATGATATTGCAGATTATGCCAATCCCCATGATGCGGACAATACCTATACTTGGTATGACAGCAATCCCGAGACCAATGGCGGTGATGCCGGAACAGCCGGAGATGGAACCGATACAGAAGATTTTATCAATGCCATTAATGCGGAAAATTTCGGAACTTTTAATGACTGGCGGATGCCGACGGTACAAGAATTGGCAACCATTGTTAAATCCAAAGCATTTAGTCCTGCAATAAATATCGTTTATTTCCCCAATACCAATTGGCCTGAATATTGGTCTTCTACTACTAATTCCAATGGTACGGGCAATGCATGGAAAGTAGGTTTCAATGATGGCGGTGTCGGGTTCGATGGTAAATTTTATAGCTATTATACGCGTGCTGTACGTGGAGAACAAAATCGGTTATTGGATCATTTAATTATTAATAGTGACGGTACGGTGACAGATACCCAGTCCGGTCTCATGTGGCAGCAGGCCGACGTCGATACCATGACCTGGGAAGAGGCTTTGGCCTATTGTGAAAATCTCGAGCTATTCGGGTATTCTGATTGGCGTTTGCCGAACAGAAATGAACTATTATCAATTGTCGATTATGACCGATTCAATCCTGCGATAAATACCGAATTTTTTTTAGATATAGAGTCGACCAGTTATTGGTCGTCTACTACAAATTCCGAGTCTACGAGTTATGCGTGGTGCGTGTATTTCTATTATGGCCGTGTCAACTATGGTGATGGTAAATTTTGTAGCTATTATATGCGTGCTATACGCGGTGGACAGAATCAGTTATTGAATCATTTGTTTATTTCAGCCCCGGTCCAGGCATCCCGCTGGACCGTCGGAAATACTATTCCCATCACATGGGAAACACAAGATATTCCCGGAAATGTCATCATTACCCTGTCCCGGCAGGGCGGCAAAGACGGCACGTTTGAAATTATTTCAGACAGCACGGAAAATGACGGGGAATTTTCGTGGACCGTCACCGGCCCGATTTCATGCAATTGCGTGTTGAAGATCGAGCCAATCGATGATCCTTCCAAAGGAACATCCCAAAGCCTTTTTACCATTGCATCGGAAACGTTGCCGACAGCCGGCCTGTCCGGAACACCACCTGATTTGACAAATCAGACAACAGCAACATTTACGGTTACCGGCGATTCCATTATTTCCTATAAATACAAACTGGATGACGGATCCTACAGCAGTGAAACGCTGGTATCGACGCCAATCGAGTTAACCAATCTTTCTGCAGGGCTTCATACCCTCAGCGTGCTCGGCAGGGATGGTGCTGGAGACTGGCAGGCTGATGAAACCCCCACAGCGATTTCCTGGACTGTGGATTTGACACCGCCGTCACCGCCCAATGTGACCGGGACAACGCCGTCCAATGAAGTTAAGTCGACATGGATTTGGACTATTGGTGGTGAAGGCAGCGGCATATTCAGATATAAACTCGATGATTCGGATTTAAGCACAGACGCCATTGAAACAACATCGATGAGTTTTACCCCGTCAACAAATTTGACCGAAGGCATTCATACGCTCTATGTTCAGGAACGGGACGAGGCCGGCAACTGGTCCGAGTCGGGGAGTTTCAGCATCACGATTGATCTTACCCCCCCATCGCCTCCCGTGGTAAGCGGTACCACGCCAACCAACGATTCCACACCGATGTGGAGCTGGACCGGCGGCGGATCTGGAAACGGCACTTTCAGATACAGGCTGGATGATCCGGATTTGAGTGTGAGCGCCACTGAAACAACAGAACCCCAGTTTTGCCCGGTAACCATTCTGCCCGAAGGAACGCATACCCTCTATGTCCAGGAGCGGGATGTGGCCGGCAACTGGTCGCCAAGCGGTAGCTTTTCAATCCGGGTGGACCTGACGGCTCCCGTGATTACCGGTCTTTCCGATGATATGGCCCCGGCAAAGACTAAAACCTGGACATGGAGCGCTGAAAATGAGGCAGCCGTATCCTTCCGGTACCTGATCGATCAAAACCAATCCGGGTCAATTCCCACAGGCGAGTATTCAAACACGATTTCGGCGTCTCAAACCACCGGAGACGGCATATGGTATATTCACGTGCAGGCAAAAGATACAGCCGGGAATGAGTCCGATGTGGCCACCGCATCGGCGCTTCTGGACAACACCCCCCCGGCGGTTACGGCCACTCCGTCAGGCGGGCTGTTTAATTCCGATCAGAGCATTACCCTGTCTGCCGATGAAACCGCAGCCATCTGTTTTACCACCGACGGAATCGATCCGGACGATACCTGCCTGGCCTATGCGTTGCCAATCGATATTACCGCCAGTACCTCCCTGAAGTTTATCGGAGTGGATGAAGCAGGAAATCAAAGCGGGATTTTTACCGAATCCTACACCTTTGACCGGGTTGTTCCGGAGTCAGGCATTGATGAGGTAGCTACGGACTATGAGAATCAGGTCATACACGTCTCATTTACCTGCAGCGAAGCAGATGCCGTAATCCGGTTGTTTTATCAGTTAAACAGCGGAGAATGGACTGACAGCGGCCTGAGCCTTGCGGGCGCATCCGGCATATTTGATTTTATCCCTCCGCAGGACGGTACCTATGTGTTTTATGTAGTGGCTGCCGATCCGGCCGGAAATGAAGAAATATCGCCGGTGTCGAATTTTCCCGGTTCGGAATACGACACAACACCTCCGGGGGTATCGGTCAATCTTCAAGCGCAACCGGGTGCCGGTGTGGTCGATCTTTCCTGGGATGCCGGCTCAGAAGCCGATCTTGTCGGATACCGGGTCTATCGAAGCAGCCGGCCGGATTCAGGATTCAGCCGGCTCAATGAAACCCTCCTGACTCAACCCTCGTTTCAGGACACCGGGCTGACAAATTTTGTGGACTATTATTACTGTGTTACTTCCGTAGATACCACCGGCAATGAAAGCGCTTTAACGGCTCCGGTCAAGGGCGTTCCTTTTACGAGCGGACCAACGGATGTAAACAGCATTCTTTTCTTTAATACCGTGGACGAAAATTCCACCTGGGTCAAGGCGGGTGCGCCTTATATCGTTACCAGCACGGTTCAGGTCGACAACGGCATAACCCTGACCATTGATCCGGGCGTCGAAGTCCGGTTTGACGGCGCATGCGGTATCAATGCCGGCGGCGGCATTTTTGCTGCCGGAACTCCGGGAGAGGAAATTGTCTTTACGTCCGCCAAACCGGTTCCCGCTCCGGGTGACTGGACCGGAGTCAGAGTGACCAACCCGAATATGGACAACCGGTTTGAATACTGCCGCTTTGAACACGGGGGTAACAGTGCAGGAATTGACAGTGCCGCCTTATGGATCAGCGGCCCGGATGCCGTGGTATCCAACTGCGTATTTACGGATAACGTTAACAGTCTCCTGATCGATGACACTCTGGGCAGCAATCAGAGCGTCATTGAGCATAATACCTTTGCCCGGTCCGATATCGGAATTATTTCCGGCACAGGGTGCAGCGCTTCCATTCAGTACAATGCCCTGTTTGACAACCAGACGGCATTGTATTGCCATTCCGGAAGCACACCGACCGTTCATTACAATAATTTTTCAAACAATCTGTCCTATAATCTAAAGACTTCGAGTGATTCACTGTCAGATGATCTGGACGCATGCGGCAACTGGTGGGGATATGCCAATGCGACAGCCATAAAGTATTATATTGATGATAATCTCGATAACGCCGGGTTGCAGGTGGTGGTATTTGAGCCGTTTTTAACCGCCCCTTCTGTCGACGCGCCGTTGTTCCCACCGGTCAATCTGACGGGCCAAATAACAAACGGAGCAGTTGAGTTGAATTGGGACGCCAACACGGAATCCGATCTGGCAGGCTATAAAATTTATTATGCCGTAAACAGCCCCGGGTTCCCGTATGCCGGCACCGGCGCAACCGAGGGGGACTCTCCGATCGATGGCGGCAATACCACCGGTTTTTCTCTTACCGGCCTTCCCGGAGGCATCTGCTATGTGGTCGTTACCGCCTATGATGCAGACGGCAACGAAAGCTGGGTGTCGAATGAGATCAGTGTGGATGTGAGCACGCCGGAAAACGCATCCGTCGTGATCAATGGCGGTGCGGAGTATACAGCATCCGGACAGGTAACCTTGACTCTGACGGCTTCTGACAACGACGGCATCACGGGATATTATGTGTCAGAGTCTGATGCGGTGCCGGCTTCGGATGCACCGGACTGGTCAGCCGTGGCTTCGGTTGCTGAATTTTCGGCGGATAATATTCCCTTTACTTTCAGTGCGGGTGAGGGAACCAGAACGGTATATGCCTGGTTTAAGGACGGCAGCGGAAATATCACTCCTGCAGTTAGCGATACGGTTATCCTGGATACCATGGCCCCGTCGGTTACCGGACTGACCGATGATGTGACGCCCGCAAAGAGCAAAACCTGGAACTGGGCTTCTGATGAACCGGCTGTATACCGCTTTAAGGTGGATACCAGCCCGACAGGGGTTCCGGACGGAACCTACGGGGACCAACATTCTCATACCCTGTCCGAAGGCGACGGGATGTTTTATATCCACGTGCAGGCACAGGACCCGGCCGGAAACCAGGGGCTGGTGGAAACGGTTTCAGCGGTGCTGGACAATACACCGCCGACAACGACGGCCGTGCCTGCCGGTGGATTTTATAATGCGGGGCAACAGATTGTACTCAGCTGTGATGATGCTTCCGGTTCAGGGTGTACGGCCATTTATTATACGGCTGACGGAAGTGTGCCGACAGCTCTGTCAAATGAATATTCCGGCCCCATAACAGTTGATCAGAATACCGCGCTCAAATATTTTGCCGTTGACGGTGCCGGAAATATCGAAGCGGTCAACGAGCAGTTTTACGGTATCGATACAACAGCGCCGGCAATAACCATTACCACCCCGGAAGACGGGTCGACCATCAAGCCATTATATTACATAACCGGGTCGGCGACAGATGCCGGCAGCGGGATTTCCCGCGTCGATCTCAGGATCACGGACGGCATCCGGTACATGGCCCTTGATGAATGGAATACCATTTATTTTTCCGAAAATGAACACTGGCTTCCGGCAACCGTAACTGAAAACGTGCCGGAAATCGGATCAGATACGTGGACGTCCAGGTATATTGATAAATGGTCGGAAGACACCGGGTACACCATCACGGCGCGGGCAACAGACAGCGCCGGCAACTCCTCTGAAACCACGATTCATTTTACCTACGGCGAGCAGAAAAATATTTCGACCATTATCTGCAATCTGTCCAGTGAGGGTATTATCCTTGGAGAGCCGGTGATCGTGACCGGGCAGATCAGCCCGGCACCAACCTCGATCGGTGTGGGGGTGGACATCATCCTGACCCCGCCGGGCAGCGATCCCAAACACCGGACGGCCTTTGCCGATGCCCAGGGAAATTTCAGTTATGACATTGCCTGCGGCGATATTGACCGGGCCGGTGCGTGGTCGGTTTCCGCCGTGTGGACCGGTGATGCTTCGCTTCAGGGGGCAACCAGCCAGTTGCAGACGCTTGAGGTTGTCAAGGCAGAAGCCGGTATCTCACTGGATGTCACCTCACAGGCTATTAAACTGGGAGATCCGGTAACGATCAGCGGAAAATTCACTCCGGAACCCGACTGCGGCGGGGGGCTGGCCGATATTCCGCTGACGCTGGTGATAACGGGTCCCGATGGGGCCGACATAAAGCCGGTGACCACCCATGACGCCTGGGGGCATTTTCTGCTTGAAAATTACGAGGGGCTGAACGGGCTGGGGGAATGGACGATAACGGCTTCTTTTTCAGGCAATGCGGCCTACATGGCAACGACTTCCGATCCGGTTCAGATCAACGTGATCGAAACCGCCGGTTATGCCGTCATTGTCCAGGGCAAAATCTCAAACGAAGAAGGTCTGGCCTGCCACAACAAGACCACTAATTCGGTGTATAAAAAATTAACGGACCGGGGGCTGCTGGATGAGGATATCCAGTACTTTAATTTCGATACGACTCAGACCGGGGTTGACAATGCACCGTCTGAAACTGCTGTTTCCCAGGCCATTACTATTTGGGCCCGGGATAAGATGAACGCCAAACCCGCCAATCTATACGTCGTGCTGGTCGATCACGGGCTTCAGGATGAGTTTTTCATCTATCCGGATACCATCACCTCGGCGGATCTGGCCGGGTGGCTGGATACGCTTCAGGCCGGACTGACCGGGCAGGCCGCAGATCAGGAAATTATCTCGATTCTGGGCTTCTGCCATTCGGGCTCGTTTATCGATGAAATGTCCGGTCCCAATCGGGTCATTATTACCAGTGCCGCGGCCGATGAGGTATCGTATAAAGGGCCGCTGGATAAGGACGGCATCCGGGACGGGGAATATTTTGTCACCGAATTTTTCAAAAAGGTCTCTCTGGGAAAATCCGTTAAAGAGTGCTTTGAAAATGCCGTAAAACACACCCGAACCTTTACCCATTCAAGCCGGATCAGTTCCAATGCGCCGTATTTTGACCATTCGGCGCAGCACCCGCTGTTGGATGATAACGGGGATAACGTCGGAACCCATGAGCTGATCGATGCAGACGGTGACGGCAGCCTGAGCGATCAGCTGTTTATCGGGGTCAGCTCCCTGACCGGCAATGCGCCGGGCGATGTGTCCATCCTCCGGGTGGCGGATACCGTGTTTCTGACCGCATCGCAAACGGCCGCAGACCTGTGGGCAACGGTGGACGATGACAGCCGTCTGTCCACGATCTGGGTGGAGATCAAACCGCCGGGATTCAGTCTGGTGGATGCGGATGCGTCCGGGCAGGTGGAGATGGATCTGCCAAGATATGTGGGCGTGTATGACGAGGTTCAAGACCGATACGAGTGGAACGGCCTGGGAGGATTTACCGACTCCGGAATCTATCAGGTGTTTTATTTTGCCAGTGATTCTGTGACCGGAAATATCTCACCGCTGATGGAAACCCGGGTGTATAAAAACCTGGCCGGCAACAGCGCACCGCAGCCGTTTGAACTGCTGACGCCCGAAGCGGATGAATCCGTTCTGACCACCACGGTGCTGGACTGGCAGGATACCAAGGACCCGGACGGTGACTTTATTTCCTATACGGTTCTTTTATCCGGAGGAGATGACACATTTAACGATCCGATCCGGATCGAGGCCCTGGAATACAGCACCTGCCTGATCACCCCGGCCGACGGCATCCAGGACCTGACCGATTACTATTGGAAGGTGCAGGCGATCGATCAATATGGTGCGGTGACCGAAACCGCCGTACGCGTGTTTCACACCAACAACACCAATCCGGTAGCCGGCTGGATACAGGGCCACATTTACGACACAGCGTCCGGCGTTTCGGTTGCGCAGACTACTGTAACCGCCGGAACCCGGCAACTGGCCTCGGAAGGCGGATATTATCTGGGCATCCTGGCGCCGGGAAGTTACACGGTGACGGCTGACGCTGACGGCTATGAGTCCCTGATTTGTGATAATGTCCAGGTGCCTGAAGGAACGATTCTGACGAAAAACTTTGCCCTGACCGCTTCCGGAATTGCCGCGCCGGTGTTTGCCCCGGCTGGCGGAGCCTATGCCGCCGTGCAGACCATTGAGCTGACGTGCGCCACGCCCGATGCCGTCATTTACTATACCATTGACGGAACCGACCCCACGGAAAACTCGGTGTGTTACGGAGCGCCCATCCCGGTCGAAGCCTCCACCACCATCAGGGCAAGAGCTTTCAAAACGGGGATGGCGCCCAGCGCCATCTCGGTCGCCGAGTATACGATAACGCTGCGGCCCGGCGATCTGACCGGAAACGGTGTAATCGATCTGGCCGATGCGGTCTGCGCGATGCAGATACTGACCGGAATGGAACCGGCAGCCGATGTGTATTTACAGGCCGAGGTGAATAAGGACGGGAAAATCGGGCTTGAGGAAGTGGTGTATATTATCGGCGAGATAAGTCGGTAATAAAACATGTGCTTAGCGAAGCTTCCCGGACCAGCAGCTAAAGAACAAGAAACAGAACAGACATATGAAATCAGGTCATTTGCAGATTAACATGATATCTGGCACCGGTGTGGTATGTTTCCTTTGCCTCTTCTTCTTTTTGGGTGCAGCTTCTGCAGCAAACCTGCTGGAACCGATCGAAACGCCGTCGTCGGTCAATCCGGTCGGTTCCGGTGCCAGGGCTCTGGGCATGGGTGGGGCCTTTATCGCGGTAGCCGATGATGCCACCGCCGCCTCCTGGAATCCCGGGGGGCTGATCCAGCTGGAAAGCCCCGAGGTGTCGGTCGTTGGGGCCATGTTTCATCGGATTGAGGATAATGATTTTAACACCAATCCGGAAGCCTCCGGTCGGCAGACCCTGTCAAAGGATAATTTGAATTATTTGAGTCTCGCGTTTCCGTTTGCCCTGTGGGATCGGAACATGATCGTATCGGTGAATTATCAGTATCTGTATGATCTGAACCGCGAATGGGATTTTCAGTTGTTGCAGACATCTCAGACGCCTCCCATCACCTCCCTGAACCGGCAGGTCGGCAAGATCCAGTCAGGGCATCTTTCAGCCCTCGGGCTGGCGTACTGTATTCAGATGACACCCGGCCTGTCACTTGGGGTTACATTGAATATCTGGAATGATACGCTCGATGACAATGGCTGGGAGCTGACATCGAGGGAGCAGGGGACCGGCAGTTCTCAGCTCGGACCGTTTAATTATTCTTATGACCGTGTCGATCGGTATTCATTCGAGGGGGCCAATGTCAATCTGGGGATGTTGTGGAACATCAACAGTCATCTGACCGTGGGGGCGGTGTTTAAAAGCCCTTTTACCGCGGATCTCAGGCATGAATCCGATTCGTTCACAGCCCTGCGGTTCCCGAACAATCCGTTGCTGGACAGCGTTGATGCGGCGCCTGTTATTGAAACGGAAGACGAGAAGCTGGATATGCCCGTGTCCTATGGAATCGGTCTGGCCTGGCGGTTTTCAGACGCCTTTACAATGTCCGCCGATCTGTACCGGACCGAATGGGGGGATTATGTGCGGACCGATGCCGCCGGAAATAAAACCTCGCCGGTCACCGGAAAATCAACGGATGAATCCGATATCGACGCCACGCATCAGGTTCGTTTCGGTGGAGAATACCTGTTTATCGGCCGGAAGTATATCGTGCCGATTCGGGCTGGTATTTTTTATGATCCGGTTCCGGCAGATGGAAATCCGGATGACTATTTCGGTTTCAGCCTCGGGTCGGGAGTGGCCCGGGGCAGGTGTGTGTTTGATATGGCGTATCAGTATCGATTCGGCAGAAATGTGGGTAGTTCCATGCTGCAGGATTTTGAATTCTCACAGGATGTGGATGAACATACGGTTTATGCCTCATTGATTATTCATTTTTAATGAGTTGAATGAAAGAAATCAACAGGGCATGTGTCTATCAATAATAGAGCATTCAGACGAATGAAAGGATTGATCATAACTGCGGTCACAATGTCACGAAGTCCGTCCCGCCCATTCCCGGCTTCCCCGGATCACGCAATGTCGTACGCCGGCAACGGGCGGGACTCCGAGGCTACGCGGAGAAAATATGGGCGCAGCTATGATAGAGTTCCGAATGAAAGGCAGATCGTGTATCGAAAAAAAACAGCGCAGGCTAAACGAAAAACTCTCCTGTATTGGCTGATCGGGCTGTCAATAGTTGCAATTTTTCAGACCCTGGGTTGTGCGGTCCAGGCGCCTGAGGTCTACGTTCGGGACGGCAAAACATACGGTCAGGTCAAGGGGGCCTTTCGGCATCGCTGGTGGAATTACTATGAACGGGCCCTGTCGCTGATGGAGGGGCAGTTCTATGAGGAAGCCCTTCAGGACTTGGACACAGCCGTTTCCCAGCGCGACGGCGACCAGCGAATGGCCCGGACCTACGGGATGCATTTTGTCGATTATTTCCCGCATCGGGAAAAGGGGCTGGTGTATTACCTGACCGGGGATTATGACACAGCTTGGAAAGAATTTGAGCTGTCCATCCGGCAGCAGCCGTCCGCCAAGGCCCGGTTTTATATCGACAAGCTGCGCCGAATCCGGATGGATCAGGAAAAGCAGCCGGTGTCCATTCCTGTGCTGCGGATGGACCTGGCGTCGGATGAGATATGGACCCGGGATGACCCGTTCATCGTTTCCGGAACAGCCGAGGATAAACAGTACATCTCCCGAATTACACTGGCCGGTGAGCGGTTTTTCATGGAGGGGGCAACGCAGCAGATTGATTTTAAAAAATCGTTCAGACTGGTTCAGGGTGAGCACTGCATCGATATCACAGCGGAAAATCTCATGGGCGGCAAAGCCCGTCATGAGCTCATTGTGCACCTGGATCGACAGGGCCCCATCATTTCACTGGACCCGAATACCGAAGAAGCACCTCTTTCCAATCGCATCAGCGGGTATCTGTATGATGAATCCGGCAGAATGGCCCTGACCGTCAACGGGGTGGCGGTGACCCTTCCACAAGGAGAGGAGATCCGCTTTACGGCCCCGCTGAAACCCGGAACCCCGAGCGTGGAATTGCTGGCAACCGACCGGCTGGGAAATGAAACCCGAGCCCGGCTCGATCTCATTACCCGGACGGCGGTCCCCAGGCATTCGCCGGTGCGGGTGGCATTTTCAGACCATACCGATGTGGTGCAGGATGCCGGCGGCATTTGTCTGGCCTCCCTGTTTAACCGAACGCCGACCGCAAAGCCGGTGATTCGTTTAAAAGGCTGGACCGAAGCGCAGACCGTATTCATGGACAAGGTGTTTCTGGAAGGCGAGGTCCGGGGAGAAAGCGATATCGTGAAACTGACGGTCAATGGCACCCCCGTGCTTCGCAGACCCGGGCGGATGATTTTTTTCAATCATTGTCAGAACCTGCAGGAAGGGGACAATATCGTTAGGGTCCGGGCGGTGGATAAAGAGGACCAGGTTACGGAACACAGTATCACCATTACCCGGCAGGTTCCGGAAGTGATGCAGCTGGATTCCCGCTTCAGTATCAGTCTGCAGCCCTTTGAAGACAAGGGACAGGTCACCGGATTGAATGCGGTCTTCTATAATATGTTTATGACGGAGCTGATGGATCAGCAGCGGTTTCGGATTATCGAACGGGAAAAGCTCGATGTTATTCTGCAGGAGCAGAAACTGAGCCGCACAAAGCTTGTCGATAAGGCTACCCGCCTCGAAGGGGGGCGATTGGAAGCCGCCCAGGCGACCTGCATCGGGAATTTTATCGATTCGTCCATCGGCATCGAGGCGGTGGCCCGGCTGGTGGATAACGAAACCTCTGAAGTACTGGCTGTCAAGGACGTGTACGATGAATATCGCGACCGTTCCGCACTGGTCAATATGGCCGAAGGAATGGCCGTCAAATTTCATCTGGAATTTCCACTGGTCGACGGGCTGGTGGTTCAGGCAAAGAAAAAGGGGTTTGTCTCGGATCTGGGCAAGGGGAAAGTCAAGCCGCAGAGAAGACTTGTTGTCTATCGGGAAAGCGAGCCGATTCGCCATCCGGTGACCGGACAGATACTCGGATGCGATGCCGAAATTATCGGGTATGCGCGGGCAACTCAGGTGATGGACAAAATGTCAAAGGCCGCTCTGGTAAAATGCCTTGATGATGAGACTGTTTGCGCCGGGGATAAGGTCATGACCCAGTAATAAATTGGGATTGTGAGTATATTCGACCACGTTATTGCAGGCTCCGTCCCGCCCATTCCCGGGGTCGCCTGCGCGATCCGGGGGATGCCGGTGCCATGAAGCTAAAGCGCAAAAACTCGGCGCGCATCAGACAGTTTGCGCTTCTTAACGCTTCATGACCCCGGCATCTTTTCCCCGGATCACGCGATGTCGAACGCCGGGAACGGGCGGGACTACGCAGTTAAATCTACGAAAATATGGCAAACGTTGGAACCAGGCCCGACAAATAGTATAGTTGAACGTTCGGGATTGACACCGTAAAAAAATAAACCGGTTGACAGATGATTAATCCGGATTGCAAATAGTGAAATTTCATGGAAAATGTTAGGGATATTGAGCTGATCGCACAGTGTGTTTCCGGTCGTCAGGAGGCGCTGGAGGCATTTGTGTGTCAATATTCCGATCTGATTTACCGATCGATTCAGCATACCCTGAAGATTAAACACGTGGCCTATACCGTTCAGGATGTCGAAGATCTTCACCATTCGGCGTTTTTGCAGCTGCTGGATCACAATTGCCGAAAACTTGGTCAGTATGAGGGTAAAAACGGATGTCGGCTTTCCTCCTGGCTTCGGGTGGTTATCGCCCGCATGGTATTGAATCAGATCCGTAAAAAGGGTCATGGCGCGTTGACCTGGCGCAGGAAACAAGTGTCGCTGGATCACATGGCCGAGCTGAAAAGCGATGATGCCGATGCGGTATCGGTCATTGAAAAATTGGAACGGATGCAGGTGATCGGTCGAAGCATCCGCCGTCTGTCTCTTCGGGATCAGCAGTTTGTGCATCTGTGTTTTGATCAGGAGCTGCCGTCGGCCGAAATTGCCCGGATAATGGCGTTGACAACGCAGAACGTCTATACGATCAAACACCGTGTGATTCAGCGGCTTAAAACAGATATCGAATCTATTGCCGGGGGATGAGGCATATTGTACAACTCATGAAATGGAGAAACGGCATGAAACCATCATGTCCAAATGAAGAAACACTGGCCGATTATATTGAAGGCCGTCTCGATACGGCAGCGGCCCGTAAGATCGAGCAGCACCTGCAAGTTTGTGATCCGTGCATGGAGGATTTTCTGACGGCCGGAGTGGTGATGCGCGGCGGGGGGGATACCTCGGTACGGCCCGCACCGCCGGATGTAACCCGGCGGGCGCTTCAGACGGTTGAAGCCCGTACCCGGGGATGGTTGCCGGTCATGAAAGATAAACTGGCGAATGTTACGGAACGGGTGCTTTCAGCAGCCGATGCGTTGAAGGGATTAAACCTGTTCGACCGACCGATGTTTGCAACGGTCAGAAGCGGTTCCGGCACTACGGTAACCCGGCCCAGCCGGACTCAAATAAAAGTTGATAACGACACCCTTCAGATCGATGTGAAGTGGACGCTGCACCATACGGCCGTGATCAAGATTACCAGCGGGAAAAACGAATCCCGGGAGATTCCAATCCGGGTAACGGTGAAACGGGATGACAGGGAAATCGCCTCCCAGCTTTTGACGGGGAGCTATGCCGTATTTGATGATCTGGGCGCGGGGCGGTATGACATCGAGTTTGTCAAAAACGGCCTGCCACTGAAATCATGCAGCGTTGAAATCAAGGAGACCCCATCATGACGGAAGACCAACATCCGGAAGCGTCGGCATCAGACGTCGGCAGTATCGATGATATTCTCAGGGCGCAGGAACGTCTGAATCAGGAGATCCGTGAAAAATTTACAAAAGACGTATCCATCATGTTTACCGATATCTGCGGTTATACACATTATATGGATACCATGGGGGATATTTCCGGCCGCAGCATGCTTCAAAAGCACAACGATATCCTGCTGCCGATCATCGATACCCATCACGGCACTGTGATCAAGACCATCGGAGATGCGATCATGGCCGTATTTTCGTCGCCGCTGGACGCCGTCCAGTCGGCTGTCGACATCCAGAACGGTCTTCATGCCCATAATGAAAAGGCCGAACCCCGGAGCCGGATTTATGTGAAAATCGGAATCAATTCCGGGGAGACCCTCGTCGATCGGCAGGACCTTTTTGGAGACGCCGTGAATGTGGCAGCCCGTGTTCAGGCCCAGGCCGGAAAAGAAGAAATATTGTTGTCCGAACGCGTCTATGAAAGTGTCCGGAGCAGTGAGGATGTGCTCTGCCGGTTTGACAGAACCGTGACCCTGAAAGGAAAAGCCGATCCGGTCGATCTGTACCGGGTGGTATGGAACGATGACAAGGAGGTGGTTCACGTTGAATCTGCGATGCGGTCTGAACCGGTTCATACCCGCTCATCGCGATCGACGGCGGTGTTCCGGCTGGATATTTCCAGAAAGGGAAATGACCGGATCAAGATCAGTGCGGTTGAGGAAACAGAAGGTCAGAGCAGCACGATACAGCATTATGAGGAAGTAACGGCTCCCATCGATACCATCAGCGCACGCTGCCGGGAAATGGCGGAAACCCTGAACCTCGCCAATCGGCGGGGCCGTGTAAGCCCGGATATTCTGCTGAAACTGAGAGATGTCGGTCAGGTGTTTTCAGATGATCTGTTTACGCCGGCGGTCAAGGAAAAGTTGGGCAGTACCCGGGCCGGTCAGTTGATCATCAGTCTGGATGATCAGCTGGTTCAGGTTCCCTGGGAACTATTGCATGTTGACGGGCAGTTTCTCTGTCGGCGTTTCAGCATGGGCCGTATGGTTCGCACACGGCAGCCGATACCGGGCTCGAAAAGCCGGATACCGGCCAGGCCGTTGAAGATGATGATATTGTCCGATCCCTGCGGTGATCTGAAAGGTGCGTATCGGGAAGGAAGGGATATCCGGGACTATATCGATCGCTATCATGATCTGATCAATGCGTCCTTTCGATCCGGGGACATCACCCAGCAGTATCTGAGAGAAAAGATCAGGAATTTTGATTTCCTCCATTACGCGGGCCATTTTGATTATCACGCGGAGCAGAATGAAAGCAGCGGCTGGAAGCTGACCAACGGCTGCCTGACCGCAGAGAATGTAATGAAAATGGCCGGTGCCGGCACCATGCCGTCCCTGGTTTTTTCCAATGCCTGCCAGTCGGCCCGGACCGAGGAGTGGGCCATCGAGGAGCATTTCGAGAAACAGATCTTCGGTCTGGCCAACGCGTTCATGCTGGCCGGTGTCAAACACTATGTGGGAACCTTCTGGGAAATCCAGGACGAACTCAGCCGGCATTTTGCCCTCACGTTTTATAAAAATATGCTGTCCGGGAGCAGTGTCGGGGAGGCACTGCGCCGGGCACGGTTGACATTGATAAAGGAATACGGAGAAGAGACCCTTGTCTGGGCCAGTTATCTGCTCTATGGGGATCCGGCGTTTAATTATCTGGATCAGATTCAACCCGAAGAAAATACGGACGAGTCTTCTGCAATCCATTCAACCCCTTTGCCGGATGATATCGCGCCGAGCAAAGCTCGGCGTATCTTGCAGGGTGAAAGTCCCTGTCGGGAGGGATTCAGTAATGGATTCCTGTAAGGGTTAGCCACCCACCCGTATCGAGCCTTGGACCCATGGCGGAGCTGCAGGATACATTGCAGCGAACAAGATGGGTTAAGCGTAGGCAGAGAATCCTGTAGGCCGTAGGGGTGATCGCGCACCCTGAAGTGCTGGTACAGCTTCGAAATAGCAATTGCGGACGCCGAGGGTTTTAACGTGCACCGAAGGCAACACAGAAGCATCCGACTTGGCGAGGATGTGGAGGTCCGCCGGAGTCCTCAGGCCGTGGCATGCAGGAAGAGATACGCCGTAGAACTCGGGAAGCCCCAAAGGCTCCAGTAAACGGTTTGGATTGATGGACAGGTAACGGAATAATGGTTCATTACACATCCGAAATGCTGTCACAGAACTACTGGTGGGAGGAAAGTCGGGTGTCCGACAATCCTCTATATGCTGCTGGGGTGTCTTATCAGGCATACTACTCGGAGGTGGGGAAAGCCCACTACATGGGGAAGGACCTGACGGAAGTACGTAGCCCGCAAAGGAAACTCGTACCGGACAATGTAGGGCTGGAACAATACGAGCCAACCTCACTGCGGGGAATAGCAATTAAGGCAGGAGTTAACGGAAAACATCGTTTTCAGGATCTTTACCGGTGTTTGAATGAGCCATTTTTACACGCTTGCTGGAAGGGGCTGAATAAACATGCCGCCAGTGGCGTTGATGAGGTGACGGCTCAGGTCTACGAGGAAAATCTTGAGGCCAACATTCAAGGATTGGCAGAGCGACTGAAAGCCAAACGGTATCGTGCCAAACTGGTACGGCGCTGTTACATTCCCAAGGAAAATGGCAAGAAAAGACCGCTGGGCATACCAGCGCTGGAAGACCGGTTGGTACAGCTGGCCTGTGCAAAATTGCTGTCATCCATTTTCGAATCGGATTTTCTTGACAATAGCTACGGCTATTGCCCGAAGCGGAGTGCAAAGGATGCGGTAAACGATCTGCGCTTTAATCTTCAGTACGGGAAATATGGATACGTTGTTGAAGCCGATATCAGAGGCTTTTTCGGCCATATGGA
>Ga0272441_10002529_pt1 | contig 36686 bp, 36 predicted proteins | sample SSMProp6N_FD_193582 | JGI IMG/M metagenome (GOLD analysis project Ga0272441, IMG submission 193582) | Marine sediment archaeal communities from Little Sippewissett salt marsh, Falmouth, MA, United States - SSM-Prop-6N | ecosystem: Environmental > Aquatic > Marine > Wetlands > Sediment ...
TCAAGAACTTCCGTAGCCCACTCCTCACCAAGATCTTTCTTCATCTCGGGCCATACTTCAGCACGGACCTTCTTGGCAATGGTAGCAAGCTCTTCCTTGCTCAGGCGCACGACTTCAACACCGTAATCGGCAAGTTTCTGTTCGTTAGCTGCCTGGTCTTTCTCTGCCTGTTCCACCCTCATAGCCTCAAACTCCGCTGCACAATCAAGAACGACCTTCTTAAGGTCTTCCGGCAGTTTTTCGAAGGTCTCCATGTTCATGTAGAGATACCACTGCTCGAAATGAGTGTTGGCAGGAATGTAGTAATTGACGACATCGCGGAAGTTAGCATAGTAACCTTCAGCTCCAGAACCGATAACACCATCGACGATACCAGTCTGAATGGCGGTAAAAGCCTCTGAGAAGGGGATAGGAGTAGCCTGGTATCCCTGGGCATTGGCAAGCAGCTGGAAGGACTTCATCGGAGGAACACGGACCTTGATACCCTTTTTCACATCTGGATCTCCCGGTGAAACGGGGTCGGCCTTAAGAGCGATACCACCAAAATATACGGGATATGCCGCAAGATACTTGATATCCTGGGCTGCAAAAAGCTCCGCTGCAGTATTCATAAGAGGGCTTCCGGTGGTGAAGTTCTTCTTGGCCTCATCCCAGTCTGCCACGAGTGAGGGAAGGTTGAGGATCTGGATCCTCTTGTCGGCTGCCACTCCTGGAGGCTGACATGCCATATCCACTGCGCCTACGCTGATCCTCTCATGGACCACAGTGTAATCACCAAGCTGGCTGGCGGGATAGATCTCGATCTTGATCTTGCCATCAGAAGCCTCGAATACCTTGTCTGCGAACCAGTGAACATCCTTGTCAATGGTTGTATCCTGGGGACGCACGTGAGACAGTTTCCATACATACTTGGGCTTCGCTATCGCCACACCTGCTGCCATAGAGAAAACAAGGGCAAAAACAGCTATCCACAATACTACCTTCTTCATATCCATACCTCCTTAAATTTTGGTTCCCTGTTGATTTACTTTTATCCAAAGTCTTTATTCGCTTCTATCTGCTCGAAAGAACCCGCTTGACGTAACAAGATCTGTATTTACCTTTCACACAATTTCTTTTTGTCATTATCACCTCCTCATGGGTATCTTGAAAACCGCAAAATCACGCAATCTTTTTCTCTTGCATAAATCTACTGGACATATCCCAGGATCCTTGGAAGGAACAGGGAGAGGGATGGCCAGAAGGACGTCAGGAAGACCACCGGTACGTAACCCAAGATGAGAAGAACCATGGCGGGCTTAACAATATCCACGAATTCCACTTTCCCTATCCTCATACCCAGGTAGAGGATGCTCGCATATGGCGGGGTAACTCCACCCATGGCGAGGTTTACTCCCATGATCGCAGCGAACTGTATGGGATGGACACCTATGGCCTGCATAAGGGGAAGAAGCAGCGGAGCAACCAGAATAACCCCGGTGATATCGTTTACTATCATTCCCACAAAGAAAAGCAGGAAGTTGATCATGATAAGAAGGATCACCTTGCTCTGGGTAATTCCGAAGATCAGCTGCACCAGAGCCTGGGGAACCCTGAGCATTACATAGGTCTGGCTCAGCATGAGGCAGAAGAATATCATGACCAGGATGGCTCCCACGGAGGTGGCAGAGTTCCATGCAATGTCGTAGAAATTCTTCATGTTCAATCCCTTGTAGACGAAGAATCCCACCGGGATGGAGTAGATCACTGCTACACCAGCCGCTTCAGTAGGCGTCATGATACCACCGTAGATACCCCCAAGAATAATGAAAGGCATCATCAGGGCCGGAATCGCCATCCAGGTCCTGTTCTTGACCTGCTCCCATTTTTCCCTTGCAGAAAGCTTCGGTTCCAGTTTGAGATCAAACTTACGTGACCATATCAGATTGATAACTGCAAAAAGGAACGTGACAAGAATACCTGGCCCCACAGTGGCCAGGAAACAGGCAAGAATGGAAGTTTCAGTTACCCATCCATAGACGATCATGACCACGCTGGGAGGGATAAGAAGACCGAGGATGGATGAATCAGTTACAAGGGCAGTAGCGTAACCCCTGGGATACCCCTCCTGCTCCATCCTGGGTATGAGTATGGGACCTGTGGCGGCAACCCCGGTGAACCCACTTCCGGAAATAGCCCCTATGATAGCGCAGCTCACAGAAGCTACCACACCAAGTCCTCCTCTTTTACTACCCACAAAAACATTAACGAAGTCGAGGAGATACTTGGCGATCCCGCTTTCGCTCATAAGGGTTCCTGCAAAAATGAAGAGGGGAACACAGAGAAGGACAGGGTTTGTTATCTGACCGAGTCCCCAGAGCATCATTCCCTTCATGGTGGCCCCGCCCATGACGCTCATTACCATAAGACCTCCGCCGAAACAGAAAGGAAGGGGAACTCCAAAGGTCAGAAAAAAAACTACAACTAACAGTGATACTAGAACGGATGACATCATCATGACAATATCCTCCCCCTTTTATTCCGCGGTTCCCCTCTGGAAGATCGCGTAGTTATGGAAGATCTCCAGAAGGGTGTAGAAGGTCATGAAAACAAGACCGATGAAGACCAGAGCATCCGCATAGATGGTAGGTATGTAAAGAGTGGGACTAACCTTATCTACTCTAAGGGAATACTTGAGGAAATCGTATCCCCAGTAAGTCAGCCAGCATGCCACTCCCAGTGAAAGAACGGAAGCAATAGTCCTGATGAGGTAGATGGCCTTGTCTTTTTTCACAAAGACCTCCAGCACTCTCGCAACTATCTGGCTTCTTTCGAGAGAGGCGTTCATCCCTCCGATAAAGTAAAGCCAGACCGTGGGAAAGAGAAGAAGTTCCTCTATTCCCATGAGGGGAGCCTTGAATACATAACGCAGTAGAACCTGGATGAAAACCATTACAGATATGGCGACCAGGAGACCAAAAAGCAACATATGCTGCACTTTCTCGGCCCAGTCAATAAAGCCTGAGCCATTGGAGCTTTCAAGCAAATCTATCCCTCCCGAAGTTAAAATTGGATGAAAACAATACAAATTTAAAAAACAGCTGGATGAAAAGGAGATTGTGAAAAAATGATCGATTATACTGTATTCATACTATCCTAATGTAGGATATTACTATTATCTGTTATAATAAGGATAAACAATTTCACTGTCAACAAAAAGTCTTCTGGATATAATGTATACGGCTTTTAAAAACTCTTACTGATCAAATCAATGAACGAAAGGATGAACTTCATGGTCATCAAGCCTGCCAGCAGGACAACCCTATACCAGGAAGTCCTGAAACAGATGCTGGAAGCGATTAAGGATGGGGCATGGACACCTGGAGAAAAGATCCCCAGCGAGATGGAACTTTCCCAGAACTTTGAAGTGGGAAGAAACAGCATCAGAGAGGCAACCAAGGCGCTTGCAGTGTTTGGCATTATTGAATCCAAACCCGGCCAGGGCACTTTTGTATGCCGGGATGCGTTAGGCAAGATCCTTAATACGGAATTGATCAATTATATATCAGATGACTCTTCGTGGGCAGAACTGATGCAGGTCAGACTCCTTCTGGAAGCACAGACTGCTTACTGGGCTGCTGAAAACGCAACGCCGGAGGATGTCGCTAAACTCAGATCCATTCTTGCTTCCAGCACCAATGGAGGTTTAAACATACATCCAAGGGACACTGAACATCTCAAATTCCATTCCGATTTCCATGAAACCATAGCTGAAATAGCCGGGAACAAATTGGCATTAAGACTTTTAAGGAGCGTAAGACACGAGATCGATCTTCAACGACACAAATACATCCAGCTTACATCCGAGGATTGGGAACGGATGATCGATGAACATGAGGAGATAATAGAGCACATCGGCAACCACCAGCCTGAACTTGCCAGGGAAGCTATGAAACATCATCTTATGAAAGGGTTATATAAAGTACTACCAGGCAAAAAGATCCTATAGACAACGCATCCCCCAACAGATACGTAGAACCATATCGCAATATCTGCCCATTTCCTGATCCTTTCCAATGGCAGGGTTCTTTATACTGTGGTTACGATCAGAAGCACCCGCAGCCTTTTATCCGGGAAACGTCATATCCAGATCTCGATTTCTCAATAGCTGGAAAGGCACCACTGGTTAAAACACCGCGCTAAGGCCATCCCATCCACTCAGAGTCCTCATATTTATGAAGAAGGTATGAAATTGAATAATTGAACACATTTGCCTTAACTCAGACAAACTTGAAAAGGGCTGAAAAACATTCATATACAGGCATAAGAGAAGATGATTCTTCTTTCCCTGCTTTTCGGACATCGCATTGACATAGCTTCTTGATATCCCACGAGTTCAGATCCGGAAAGATACTTCTCCCGGCAATCTTATGAAAAATCATACTATATGAAAGCTGAAGGGAAAATCCTGACCAGACATCTTTCCGTTCCATATGAACAAGGGCGTCCCATTGATGAGACGCCCTCTCAGTGTTCCTTATTTCTGATCCTCCCCAGGATAGAATAAGACTTGAATTTTCCAGAAATGCTTTAATCCCAGTTTTCAATGCTTTCGTTGCTTTCCAGTGGGAAATGATCCCTCAATTCCCCCCGGTACAATACTTTGATCTCTTCCTCCCTGCTCAGGAACGCATGAACCATAAGAGGAGCAAACTGTCTTCCCTTCTGTTTCCGGATCTCTTCGATACCATCGAAAAAGGCAAAGGCTTTTCTGTATGGCTTGGAGGAGACTATCGCGTCAAAGCTGTCAGCCAATGCCACGATCTGCCCTTCCAGGGGTATGCTCCCCTGTCCCAGGCCTGAAGGATATCCGTAACCATCCCATCTCTCGTGATGATACAAACTGATCCTGGAAGCAAAGTGAAGGATCTCGGACGGGCTTTCATCAAGATATTCCCAACCCCTGGTGGTGTGATTGGTCATGATACACCACTCCATAAGGTTCAGTTTTGCAGGTTTTAGCAGAATATGATCAGGTATGGCCACTTTTCCTATATCATGAAGAGGCGCTGCAGTTCTAAGCTTTCTCACGAAATCTTCAGGTAAGGCCAGGGCCTCGGCAATGAGACCGGAGAGATATCCCACCCTGACAGCATGCTGTAAGGTCTCACCCTTGTGAATCTCCGGAGGACCAAGGAGAACATTCATAAAACTGTTATAGAGGTCAGGCATAAGGCTGGCCAGGACGTTAAACCCATCCATAAACCAGTGATCCAGAAACTCCTTACAATCTTCTTTGTTGGCAAGCTCCATCATCCTGATCATTTCTCCCCAACCTCCACTATTCTGATATGCTTTCTGAACCTATCGGGTTTCTACCGTCGTATCATCATGTTGATCTCCCCGTATCCGAATTAAGACTAACAGAGAATTACCTTTCAGGCAGTGACTTTCAATTTAACGCTCTTAAAACATTCAGTTCAGATAACCAGGGACCTCAATATCATCCATTATGGGTCTCAGGACCCTTCTGAAAACCAGGAAAAAAGGGCTCCCGTGGGAGCCCCTGAGGATTCTCGCAAACCGGTTGCCCTTAATCCGAGCTTATGATGCTTTCAAAGGGAGACAGAACTTCATTCCTTGAAATAGGAGCAGACATACTCCGTGACCTCGCTGCAGCGGATCTTGAATTTGGACTGGGAAGGGACAGAGAAACTCACCCCTGGTTCAAAAGCTTCCCATTCATCTTTCCCGGGGAGAAGAACTTCAGCCTTACCAGCTATGACATCCATGATCTCCTTATCACCGGTTCCGAACTCATATTCTCCTGGCATTATCACTCCCAGGGTCTTCCTGGTACCATCTGAAAAGAAAATGCTTCTGCTCTGTACCTTTCCGTCAAAATAGATATTCGCCTTTTTACAAACCGACACGCCCTCGTACTTATCAACCATACTTCCACCCCCAGGTAATAATAATCTTGATGATAAAATCATATCACCAAAAATTGGATTTCCCTATCCATGGGAAGGGAAAAGGACAAACCCCTTTTCCACGGTCTATACTATTTCCCGATGATCATCTTCCGAAAATACGACCAGATCATAAGGTCTTTTTTTCCTTAAAGTATAATTGATCCCGTGCTGTATCTTGCCTCCATTTAGAGGGAGTTGAAGGAAAATGAAAAGGGGAAGGACGTCACTCTTTTATGATTCTCCTATAGGAATTTTAAAGATAAGCGGCGATGCAATCTATATACATGAAGTGATCTTTCTCAAGGAAGGCACAGATCACTCTTCTCTGGGAAACCATGTTGAACTGCTTAAAAAATGTGCCCTTCAGCTTGACGAATATTTCAGGGGGAAAAGAAAAGTTTTCCATCTACCCCTTCTGCTTGACGGAACAGCCTTCCAGAAAAAGGTCTGGCAGGAACTCGAAAAGATCCCTTACGGGAAAACACTGGCTTATTCTGACATAGCCGCCATGGTTGGAAATCCCAGGGCTGTAAGGGCTGTAGGAGGGGCCAATAACCGTAACCCTGTCAGTATCATTGTTCCCTGTCACAGGGTGATCGGCAAAGACGGAACACTTACCGGATATGGCGGAGGTTTGTGGAGGAAGGAGTGGCTTCTGGAACATGAAAAACAGAACATTTAATCTAAGAACAGCCCCCGGGCTTTAAAGGGACCTGGTTCGATAAATTCTTTCCTTCGTTGACTACTATCCCTGCCCTGAATTTCCACTCTCAAGGATTATCCTGGTCACAGGAAGAACTTCAGGATATTGATCGCTGATAAAGGAAAGCATTTTTTCTCTCAGGGAACATCTCAGATCCCATGCATCTGCAGCATCAGAAGCACTGAGCAGTATTCGCATTTCCAACTGACCATCCCTGTTGTCCGTAACCTGTACTCCCCATGCTTTCCCGTTCCATCTGGGATCCTCCGAAAGGACCTGATAAACTTCTTCTCTTATCCGGTCCACAGACACCCTGTAATCGGTATAAAGGAAAATTGTTCCCAAAAGCTCTGAAGATACGCGTGTCCAGTTCTGAAAGGGTTTTTCCAGGAAATATGTGGTAGGCAGTATCAGCCTTCTCAAATCCCAGGTTCTGACCACCACATAAGTCAAGGCAATCTCTTCTATCCTTCCCCATTCCCCTTCGACCACTACCACATCATCGATCCGGACCGGTTGAGTTATGGCAAGTTGAAGCCCCGAAAGAATGGCTGCGAGGGTTTTCTGAGCAGCAAGTCCGATAATAAGGCTGGCCACTCCAGCCGAAGCTATAAGAGCAGTGCCAATTTTCCGAAAAGATTCAAAGGACATGATCAGCACCATGAAAGTCACCAACCCGATGATGAGAAACACGATCTTCTTGAATAATTGGAACTGGGTGTGGACCTTTCTTGCCTTAAGATTATCCTTTTTATCCAGGGAATAGTGCTTGAGCAGGACTTCCTCAAAAAGAAGGATCCCCCAAACTGCAAGGAAACCAGTGACCAGTACCAGGGAAACCCTGACCACCTGTCTGAAAAGGGTATCCATGAATGGTTGCACTTCCAGCAGAGGGATGAAAAATCCCAGGATCATGAGAAAAAGGATGATCTGCGCCAGGGAAATAAACCTTTTTAATCTGGAAGAGGATTTTTCCAGCGAGGGGATGCTCCCGATCAGCACCATTCTTATAGCCCTGGCACCAAGAAAACTGACAAGAAGGCCGCCGAAAACAAGTATCAATACGAGGGGAATTTCAGAAGTGTTCAATTTGATCAGGGATCATCTCCTTTTAACTCTCTGTTGTGTTATTATAACACTGTAAAATATGCATGTTCCCAGGCTAGTATTTTCTCCAGGGGAGGAATCATTTTTGGAAAGACCGGAGATCACCAGTGTTTTTTTTGATCAGATAAGGAAAACCGGGAAAAGTGTTCTCATAGCTGATTACGAAGGCACTCTTACCTCTTGCAGCATCAAGGGGTCAGGATACACTCCCTATGGCGGGATATCCCAAAAACTTGAACGCCTCTCCTCCCTGGGATGCAGAATAGTGTTGCTGAGCAAGGGCAAGGTCTGCAAGGTTTGCGAGAAATTTGACAATTCACTGCCCTTAGAAATATGGGGCCTTTACGGAGCCGAAAAAAGGGATCCTCAAGGCAAGGTGACATACAATGGACCAGATCCCTCACAGGAGGAGGGCCTGGTCAAGGCTTTTGAACTGGCCAGAGAGATCCTTGAAGAAGAAAACCTGGAATTGAACCCTTTGAGTGTGAAGGCCTTCTTCCACAAATCCTCACCGGGTAATACGGTAGATCTTCTGAGAGAGCTGGAAAACAGCTGGATCCATCTGGTACCCCTTCATGGGCTTAGACTTCTTACCTATGAAGGGCATATGGAGATCTTAGCAAGAGGATTTGACAAAGGTTCCGCCCTCAGGGAAATACTAAGCAATACTGGCATGGACATACCCTGTTGTTACCTCGGGAAGGATATTACAGATGAAGAACCGTTCAACTTCCTGTGGGGAAGAGGTCTGACAGCACTGGTTAACAAAGACCATCACGAAACATCAGCCCATATATGGCTTCAGCCTCCCGAAGATCTTTTCAAGTTCCTCGATGACTGGATCTGGAACCTGGAGAACTGGGAGATCGATTCAAGGGATTAAACCCAGAACCTGTCCCCCCTTATTACTTTAGCCCTTACTATTTTAGAAGATATTAATCTTCAACTTCTATCTCTATGCTCCGTCCTGATTCCGGCACTTCCAGCTCATCCACCTCAAGCCTTAGAACCCCGTTCCGGTAGGATGCTCTTGCACTTTCAGGATTGACCTCAACAGGGAACTGGACCACCCTTGAAACATTTCCGAAATACCTTTCGGAACAGAGAAAAAGGTCTTCTTCGTAATCACTTTCCTGGTTTTTTACTGCATTCAGTATAAGCCTGTCCCTATACACCTTGATATCCACATCCCTGGGATCGATACCCGGAAGCTCGATCTCGGCAACAACTTTCCCGTCTCTTCTGTAGAAATCTATGGTGGGGATACCAGTCATACATTTGAGGGTCGTAGGGGCAAAAAGTTCGTCGAACATCCTGGACATTTCCTGAAACATTCTGTCCACATTGGAATCCCAAAGGCTTATAGGGTACCTTTCTCTTCTGTGCCTTTCTGGAGTATATCTTTCCCGCACGATAACACCTCCCTGGACAAAACCTGACATGAGAGATCTCACCTTTGATCCGACTCAATAATTATACCAGTAAAACCCTGCTATAGACTGGATTCCCGGCTGTTTAAGACTTCTCAGGAACCGGTCCCTCCTTTGTTTCCAGGGAAAATCACGCTTGACAGAAAATAGCTCACGGCAGCCACAAGGATAATGGAAGCACCGGAAGTAAGATTCATGTTATATGACAGTATAAGTCCTGCAAAACTGAAGACCAGGCTCAACAAAAAGGATATCCAGGCCATCCCCATAAGGGAACGGGAAAATCTTTCTGCCATATAGGGAGGTATAGTTAACAGAGCTATCACCAGGATAAGCCCAACTACCCTGATAAGCATTACCACCGATAGAGATATCATCACAACGATCCCATAGTGGAAGAGAGTAACAGGTATGCCTCTGATCCTCGCAAAGTCCTCATCATAAGCATATACAAGAAGAGCCCTGTAATTCCAGGCAAACAAACCCCAGGTCGCTGCTGTTATTCCTGCCATAAGGTAGAGGTCAATGCTGTTCACGGAGAGGATACTTCCGAAAAGATAACTCATAAGCTGTACTCCGTAACCAGGTGTAAGATCTGCGAAGATCACTCCGAGGGCCATACCTACTGCCCAGATAACGCCTATGATAGTATCTGACCTGGTCTTTTCTCTTAGAGTTATTCTTGCAAGGATAAGGGAAATGACCATGGAAAAAGATATGGCCCCTGCTCTCAGGGGAAAACCAAAGAAAAGGGCCATCCCCACCCCTCCGTAAGCAGCATGGGCTATTCCACCGGCAAGGATAACGAATCTCTTTATCACTACCAGGGTCCCTATGACCCCACATATGGCACTGGCAAGAAAGGCCGCCATTAATGCATTCCGCATAAAATCGTATTGAAGGGCTTCAATCATGGGTACTCTCTCCCTCCTGGGACATATGACGTCCCAGAACCCTGTGGGGCAGACCATGAGCTATCAGTTCAACCGGGCAGGTACCATAGGCAAGCTCAAGCATCTCCGGCCTGATCTCCCCTTCTGAGTGATAACATATTCTCCGGTTCACACACGCAACAGCAGTGGCATGAGCTGTAACTGCAAAAAGATCATGACTGACCACTATAATGGTCTTTTCCCTGTTCAGTCGAAGGAGGGTATCATACAAGGCTTTCTGCGTATCCAGATCAACACTTGCGGTTGGTTCGTCCAGTATCAGCATCTCGGGATCCGAGGTGAGTGCTCTTGCGATCATGACCCTTTGCTTTTGACCCATGGAGAGTTTTCCAACCAGGGAATCACACATATCCTCAACTCCCACGATCTTCATTGAATCCAGAGCCTTTTCCATGTCTTCCGATGAGGGTTTCTTCCCGCCAGGGTAACCCGTACGTCCCATCAGAACGGTATCAAGAACCGTGATGGGGAATCGTTCCCCCTGGGAAATATCCTGCGGGACATATCCTATTCTCTGGACAGACCTTTCAGGGATATCTCCAAAGATTGTTATTTGCCCTTTGTCCGCTTTAAGCAATCCCAGGGCGAGTCTGACCAATGTGGTCTTGCCGCCTCCATTCGGGCCGATAATGGCAAGAAATTCTCCATGAGGGACCTGAAATGACACATCCTCAAGCACCTGATTGTGGTCGTAGGAGAAACTCACCCTGTCAAAAATGATATCCAAAACGACACCTCTTCTCACATGGCATGAGCCAGCGAATAGGCCACATGGCGCATATTCTCGAGCCAGTTTTCTGCAAGGGGGTCAATGGCAATGACAGAACCTTCGATCTGATCCGCCAATATCCTGGCCGACCTTTGAGAGAACTGGGGAGAAACGAAAATAATCCTGATATCTTTCTCTATGGCAGTATTGATAAGTCTTTGCAGGTCAGCCGGTTTGGGCTCCTTTCCTTCCAGTTCTATAGGGATCTCCTCCAGTCCAAACTCCCTGGCAAAGTAACCCCAGGATGGATGGAAAACTATGAATTCTTCACCCTGCCTGCTTCTGAAAAGAACCTCTATCTCATGATGGAGCTCAATGATCTCACTGGAAAAGATCTGGAAATTCCGGTTCAGCTCTTCTGACTTACCTGGCAGTATCTCGAGCAGAGAATCCCTGATCCTTTCGGCGATAACCTGTACAATGAGAGGAGAATTCCAGATATGGGGATCAGGAATAAGATGACCTGAAGAATGGTCCTCTGTATGATCATGGACAGCCTCCTCGCTGGGTTTCTCGTGAAGATCATGCCTTCCCTTTACAGGGATCTTCTCGATCCCCTCGTCCAGTCTGATCACTGACAATTTGCTGTTCATGGAAAATATTTTATTCAGCAGGGAATCTTCAACGGTAAGGCCTATTGTAAAAAACAGCCTGGCCTTCGAGAGTTCTACCATCTGTTTAGGCCTTGGCTCAAAGGTATGAGGGTCATCACCCTGTTCAAGAAGGGAGATCACTTCCACTTCTTCTCCTGCTATACGCTCGACGAAATATTTAACGGGAGGAATGGAAACAAAGACCTGTTCACCAGCCATGGCAGAATTATCCAGGCAGAAGATCATTAACAGCATCAACATGAGAACCCCTTTTCTCATTTCCCTCTCTCCTTTCGTTGGGCCTTTGCCCGATTAAGATTACCTTCCTTCCCTCTGATACAATCGGGACAGGAACCCACAAAGGTAACCCTGACGTCATCAATGTGATAATTCCCTTTGACCAGCTGGAGGAGATGCTTTGTATCATCGAATGTAAAAGGACTCAGGCAGAACAGTTTTCCACATTCCTTGCAGTGAAAATGAGGATGAAGGGGATTATGAACACAGTTGTTCGAGTAGTATCTTTCCCTGTTGATCCTGGTAACAAATCTTACAAGTCCACGCTTTTCAAAAAGGGAAAGATTGCGATAGATAGTGGAAAGGTCTATTGAATGATCATCCAGTATTTTATGCAGATCTTTTGCAGAAAAAGGACATGAAAAAGACAGGATCACCTCCAGGATATCTATCCTGGAACAGGTAATTGACATTTCCTGGTTCTGAAGGATTTCTCTTGCTGTTAGATTCTTCATATTGATATTTTATCATTTTTTGCGATTGATTTGCATAAAAATAACAAAAAAATAGAAGTGGACCCTAAAGGTCTCACTTCTATTCTTCTATCCGGTCAGAAATTACTATCCTTTGAAGGAAAACCTTTTCTGCAGGGGGAACTGACCTCCCCAGCATCCCTTCACATCCGAAAGGAAAACACAGCTCCTGTCCCCTATCAGGGAAGATATTCTCGGAATATCTTTCCTTCGGCAAACAACCTTGATGATGTGCCGAATTCCATTTTTCCCCTTGCCGTTGATCAGGGTAGCTCCGAATCCTTCGTCTCGAAGGGTTTGAACTATATCCTGGGTCAGATAACTTCTTTCAGCTATGATCTCCAGCATTACGAAGGAGTTCATCAGCTTCTCCTCCAGAAGGACGCCTACCCAGTTCCCGGCAGCGTAACCTCCGGCATAGGCAAGCAATTGAGGTAAAGTAAGAGTTCCTCCACCTCCAAGAATATATCCAAGCACAAGCATGTAGAGGGTAACTTCGCAAAAACCCATCAGGGATGCCTGGAAACTGCGTCCTCTTACCAGGAAGAGGATACGTAAAGTACCGCAACTCACATCAAGAATACGAGCAAGAAAGATTAGAACCAACCCCAAAGGGTCCATGATCGCATATCCTCCAAGGTCAGAAGACCAGAAAAATTGAGCAGATTCCGGAGGATTATACTCCCTGGAAAAGCTCTTGAGAATATCCCGAAGATGGTTCTTAAGACTCAATTTATTCTCCTTTTTACCGAAGTTCCCTAAAACCCTGAAAATCATCCCTCAATTCCCATGAACACTATGTAAAATCATGGCAAAACTTGTCGACAACCCTATTGACTTCTGTAAATTATGTCACTATAATGCGGGAAAATTCCGACATTTCTGCTGGAGGGTTGATCCTGATGGGGGAAAGAGAATTTAACTCCGTAAAGATCAAAGAAAAGGGGAGCAAAGGGGTCACCAAAAAACACCTTACCAAGGCTCAAATCAGAGAGATACAGGAAGCCATCAACGAGTTTTTCCAGGAAGAAAAGGAAAAATTCCTGAGGGAACGGGATGATCCGTTCCAGGAGGTAGAATCTCAAGATGCCCAGCACAGCGGGGATGATGGATCCCTGGAAGAGGAATAACATAACGAATTACGGGATCTGCAACAACAAAATCAATCGATGTCGCGAAAAAGACGCCTTAAGGCGTCTTTTTTTGTTATGAACAGAAGAATATACAATAGCAATGTATATATACTGATGTCATAGTATAATTAGGTCAACTGATATTTGGAAGGATGTGGTTTTAATGGATAAACAGAGGACTCGGAGATGGAGTCCTTACATTGCAGGAGCCCTGGCAGGAGCCCTGGCAGTGGGCTCAGTATTACTGGTAGGGAAGTTTTTCGGTGCTTCCACTACCATTGCAAGGGTTGGAGGCGCTATTGAAGGTTCTTTCGCCCCAGACCATGTGAAAACCCTTGCTTATTTTCAGAAATATTCCTTCAAGATAGACTGGCAACTTATGTTTCTCCTTGGCATCACTGCCGGTTCTTTTCTTGCATCAATGGTATCAGGAACTTTCAGATTAACCCTTCTGCCTGACATGTGGAAAGAGCATTTTGGAGTTTCTTCAGGAAAAAGGATCATTGTTGCCTTTATCGGGGGTATATTTGCTGCCTTAGGAGCAAGAATGGCCGGCGGATGCCCCTCAGGCCACGGCCTTAGCGGTTTAATGCAGATGTCGGTGAGCGGATATATTTCCCTGATCTGCTTCTTCCTGGGAGGTATCATCGTTGCCAGGATCCTTTACGGGGGGAGGGATGCTGTATGAATACCCAGTTGTGGGGCGGTCTTATCACAGGTATCCTTTTCGGGATCCTCATGCAGAGATCGGAAGTTATAAGATATGATCGCCAGGTTGGCGCAGTAAGACTGATGGACATGACCATTGTCAAATTCATGCTTTCGGCCATTCTCGTAGGGACCCTTGGTATCTATCAACTCAGAGAACTGGGGATGCTGCAACTGAGTGTGAAAGGCACCATAGTCGGGAACAACCTGGTGGGAGGATTGATCTTCGGTGGTGGCTGGGCTCTCCTCGGGTATTGTCCGGGAACTGCTGCCGGAGCTGTTGGAGAGGGACGTATGGATGCCCTGGTGGGAATGGCAGGAATGCTCGTGGGGGCCATGCTGTTTGCGGAAGTCTATCCTTACACCCAGAGCGGCTTCCTTGCCGCAGGAAATTACGGGAAGATCACCCTCCCGGATGCTCTGGGAGCAGACCCATGGATGGTGATAGTAGTGGTATCCATAGTTTATCTGGGAATCCTTTATGTTATAGAAAGACTGGATCTTTAAGATCAAAAAGATCCCTGAAAAAACGCATGGGAGGCACCTCCTTCAGAGAGGTGCCTCAATTCTTGTTTTCCTGTAAATATCCATCCCTATCCACTATGCCTGGTATAAAGAAATGCTCCTATGACAGCAGTGAAGGGTGCCACGGTAACAAGGCCGAAACTTCCCACCAGGGTATGCAATAATTCAGCGGCCACATAATTCAGGTTAAGGATGTTCACCATGGGAATGCCCTGTCCCATGAAAACCATGAGCATGGTGATATAACTGGCAGAATAGGCCAGAAGAAGGGTGGTGGTCATGGTCCCAATGACCATTCGTCCTACCACCATCCCGGATCTGAGAAGCTTGAAGGTGGTTATCTTCGGGTGATGCTCTACTATCTCATGCAGAGCCGAGGCTATATCCATGGACAGATCCATCACCGCCCCTGAAGAAGCAAGGAAAATGCTGGCCAGGAAGATCCTGGTGAGATTGAGGTGGGCAAAACCGGAATAAAGCAGGGTTTCTGAAAAGGGCTTGACCGCACCATGAAGATGAAAGGGACCTGAAAAGACCAGTGAAAGAATACATGTAAGACCAAGCCCCAGCATAGCTCCGAGAAAGGCCACGAAACCCTTCCTGTTCAAACCTCCCACCAGGAAAATGATCACTCCGGTCAGAGAGGTCACCACCGAGAAAGAAACAAGTATGGGGTCAATTCCCTTGAGGAAAAAGGGGATAAGTATTTTCCACAGTACCAGAGCTGTGAATACAAAGGAAAGCAACGCCTTGAAACCGGTAAACCCGCCAAAGAAAATAAGAAGCAATGCAAAAAGACCCAGAAGGAGGAGTTCCACGTCCAGTCTGTAATGGTCAGAAGCATTTGCGAAGGCTATCTTCCCTCCTTCGAGGGAAAGGTCCACCAGGGCCCTGTCACCCTCCTCGAAGATTTTATCCAGCTCCATCTTGCCTATGAGATTGTTTACAGCTTCCACTACCTGACCTTTATGAAAACCCTCAAGGATCTTTATCTCCAGAACCTGGCTACCGCTCTTGACAAGTCCGTACTGCTCGATGGTTGAGTTATCCACAGAGACCACCTCTCCCTGGACATGCTGATCCACCCTGTCGAGCCTTTCTTCAAAACCGGTGGGAAGAAATGTTAAGGCAATACATAGGATCATCACTACCAGAACAAAAAGAGCATCCCTAGAGGTGGACCCTGTGAAGAACCATTTCAGAGCTTTTTTTGTCATTATGTCAATCTCACCTCTTCTTCAAAAGTTTCGGGGCAGGCATGAAATGCCCGCCCCGAGGGAACTATAGTAAGATTCAAAAGATTATCTCTAAACCTGATCCTACGGCACTACTTCGAAGCCACTTCCTGTCCTTCGATACCCATGGCCTGGGCCATCTTGAAGAACACGTCGGTATTGTCATAATAACCGTTGAAAGTATCAGCAGCCACACCAATAGCACATACTGGTACGGGCACACCGGTGTGGGCATAGGAAGTCCAGGCAAGACCGGCTTTCTGGTTAAGTATATGGGTTATGCTTATTGTAAGAGGCTCATAACCGCCGTAAAGAAGATAGGTCTCATCATCGGCAGCCCTTTCCTGCTTACCGAGCATGCTCTGTGCGAAAGAATCCTGAAGCTGCTTGAACTCATATTCCTTAAGTTCTCCAAGACCAAAGTATTCCTGGATCCTGGGCATAAGATCTTCAAGTTTGGTACTCTTGGGGTCAACGCTATTCCTGTATTCAGCAAGGATCCTGTCAAATGCTTCATAGGAAATCTTCTGGCCACTGAGCTTATCGAAGAAGGTGTCATACTGGGTTCCCGCGAAACCGATGGTGAGACCGCCGGTTTCATGGTCACCAGTAACCACCACGAGGGTTTCTCCGGGATGCTCGTTATAGAAGTTCATGGCCACCCCCACTGCCTCGTCGAAGGCAATGGTGTTATGGATAGAAGCAACTGCATCGTTGGCATGGCAGGCCCAGTCGATCTTGCCGCCTTCCACCATCATGAAGAAACCCCGGGGGTTATCCAGAAGTTCGATCCCCTTCTCGGTGAATTCTGCAATTGTTATCTCCTTTTCAGTCCGATCCATGTAATAAGGCATGGCCTTGGAACCGTCAAGCACAGGATTGACAGCCATGACCTTTCCTGCTCCCTGTTTAAGGGAAAGGAAGGTTTCTCTGTCTGTGACCCTTTTATACCCGGCTTTTTCGATGGCATCAATAGCACTGGGCTGATCCTTCTTGTTGCCGGTGGGTTTCTTCACATCTCCGCCTGCAAAATAATCGAAGCCGGAGTTGGCCAGTTCAAGTGCTATCTCGTAATAGTTGCTTCGGGTGGGCTGATGGGCGTAAAAGCAGGCAGGGGTAGCATGATCGATATCCACGGTGGAGATGATACCCACCTTCATTCCGGCAGCCTTGGCCATCTCGGCAATGGTGGGGAAAGCCTTTTCTCCCTTGGCATCCATGCCTACAACACCGGATTTGGTCTTGCTTCCACTGGCAAGAGCAGTACCTGCTGCTGCAGAGTCGGTAATAAGGGAGTTGGAGGAATAGGTAGTGCACATACCCTGGGCTGGCATCTTGCTCATGTTAAGCTTCACAATACCGGGCTTAAGATCTTTCCCCTGGGAAGCTGCAAGGAAGATCTCTGCAGCATTCCTCTGGGGGAGAGCCATACCGTCACCGATCATAAGGAAGACGTACTTTGCCTTGTCTGCTGCAAATGCCCTGGGCATATCTGCCGCAAAGGCCAAACTGAAAACGAATGCTACTGTAACCACTGCGAATGCAAGTTTCCGAAATTTCATCGTGTTTCGCATATACCTTTCACCCCTCAACAAGGATAGAATAATTACCTCCATCATGGATGGCTGTGGAGATACGAATACACGTTATCAACAATGTGTTACATCAACCTTCAGCGGGTATTTCGGAAATGTAACAACGGCAAGGGATCCCTCAAAAGGTTAATATGAGATTAATATCCTTCTATGTTGTATAATTTTTGCCGTTCCCTGACAGGGATTTACCCTGATGTTACAGAAAGGGTTTATATTTCTTTTCATTCCTGGCTATCATGAAATACAAGGAAGTCCCCTTGTTACGTAAACTATCTCTCAAGATCGAACGGATCGGTGGTGCGGAAATGAACACTATTAAAATCGGAATAATCGGTACCGGTTATGTAGGACTTGTAACAGGGCTCTGTCTTGCAGATTTCGGTTTCCAGGTTACCTGCGGAGATGTCAACGACGGAAAGATAGAAAAACTCAAAGGGGGAGACATCCCGATCTACGAACCTGCACTGGATGTGATCTTCGAAAGAGTAAGGAAACTGGAAAGGATATCCTTTACCTGTAATTGTGAGGACCTTATCAGAAACAATGACGTTATCTTCATCTGTGTGGGCACACCCCCACAGGAAGATGGCTCCGCGGACCTCAGTTACGTCTGGGATGTGGCCAGCACCATAGGGAAGACCATCGAAACCTACAAGGTGGTGGTGGACAAATCCACGGTTCCGGTCGGAACGGCTGCAAGAGTGCAGAATATCATCCTTGACGAGCTCCGCAACAGGAACATCATTTGTGATTTCGACGTCGTATCCAATCCTGAATTCCTCAGGGAGGGCAAAGCAGTCCACGATTTTACCCATCCAGACAGGGTCGTAATAGGATCTAACAGTGAGAAAGCCACGGCTTTCATGAAAAAGATCTACAGTCCTTTGAAGCTGAATGAAGTTCCCTTTGTAATTACCACCCCGGAGACTGCAGAGATAATCAAGTACGCTTCAAACGCTTTCCTGGCTACCAAGATAGCCTTTATCAACGAAATCGCCAACCTTTGCGAGGCAGTGGGTGCGGATGTCCAGAAGGTGGCAAAGTCCATGGGTATGGACGGCAGGATAAGCCCCAAATTCCTCCATCCAGGCCCCGGTTACGGAGGAAGCTGTTTCCCCAAGGATACCCGTGCCCTGGTCAAGATCGCCCACGAACACGGTGTGGACCAACTGATCATATCGAGCGTGGTGGAATCGAATGAAAGACAGAAAATGCGTATGGTCAGGAAAGTAAAAGAAGCCTTCGAAGGTAACCTGGAGGGAAGAGTGATCTCCGTACTCGGATTAACCTTCAAGCCCGAGACCGACGATCTTCGCGAGTCCCCTTCCCTGGTGATAATTCCGGAACTGATACGGGCCGGTGCCTTTGTCAAGACCTTCGACCCCCAGGGAATTCCAGAGGCGATGAAGGCATTGAAGGATCATGAAACATTCATTTCCTACTGTGACGATGAATATGATGCCTGCCGAAATGCTCATGCCGTGGTCATACTGACTGACTGGAACCAGTTCAGGCGACTGGATCTGGAAAAACTTGCATCTCTGATGAAGGGCAGGAACTTCTTCGATTTCAGAAACATGTACGACCCGGAAGAGGTGTATAACATGGGCTTCCAGTACGAAGGTGTCGGGAAAACCCTGGCTGCCCATCTGAAGGGCCTGGACCGCCAGGAAAACCCTGAACAGCTAAAATTCAAGGCAAAGTAGATTCGGGCTGGGAGAAGATAATCCTATCTAAAAATGCAGGAGGAGAGCGGGATGATCCCGCTCTCCTCAATTTTTGGAGTCAGGCCTGTCAGTTTCTTTTATAAGCAAGCGCCGCCATGGCAATGGAATTAAGCTTTCCTTCCGCGGTCTCGGCCCTGGATGCAAGTACCACCGGATGGGTCGTTCCCAGAACGATACCGGCCATTTTGGAGTTCCCGAAGTATATCAGCGTCTTGCCCATGATATTGCCGGCTTCGATATTGGGAAGGAGAACAAGATCCACTTTCCCCGAAATCTCGCTGGTTATCCCCTTGTGTTCAGCTGCATGGGGATCCACTGCCACATCAAGGGCAATAGGCCCTTCCACCACACAGGGCACCGGGAAAACCCCTTCATTGTTCATTCTCACAAGCTCAGCAGCATCTACTGTGGCTGGCATTTTATCACTGACCTTTTCATTGGCGGTAAGAACAGCCACGTTCGGTTTTTCCAGTCCCATTTCCTTCAAAGCCAGAAGAGCGTTTATGAGGATCTCCTTTTTCTGTTCCAGGTCCGGAGCAACATTTATCCCACCATCGCTGTGGAAGAGCAGTCTGTCAGATCCAGGGGTCTCGAATACCGCAAGGTGACTCAACAGTCTGCCTGTACGGAGACCATACTCTTTATCCAGCACAGCTCTCATGAAGACACTGGTATTCACAAGTCCCTTCATTAATATGTCAGCCTTGCCACCGGATACAAGCTTTACCGCCTCAAGGGCTGCCCTTGCATCATCTTCCTCATGTAACACCTCTATGTCCTCCGGTAATCCCATTTCAGCCATCATTTCCCTGATGACGGGCCCATTTCCTACAAGGATGGGATCAGTAATGCCTTCATCCAGGGCCATTTTTACAGCTTTAAGCACATCGCGGTCATGGGCTACGGCTACACTCATTTTCACCTTGCCAAGGGTTCTGGCCTTTTCTTTCATTTCCTGGTAATTTTTAAACAACTGGGATCTCTCCTTTTCCTTAAAGATGGATCTCGAAAAAAGGGTTACTCTCTTTTAAAAGATGCACCTCGCTAGAACCACCGCAATAATCCTGGACCATCTCCGCAAGTTCTCCGGCTATGGTGATCAGGTTCCCCTCCTCTATTGGAGGCATACCTTCAATGTTGATAGCCACATTTCTCGTAAGGGGAGTTATCTTGCTCCTATCCCCGTTCTTCCAGCACCATCCCCTGCAGAACACATCCAGATCTCCCGTATCGAAATAGATCACTTCCCCTTCTACCGGAGTTTCAGTGACCTCAGGTTTGCCAAGGGGGACATATGATTCCCGGCCGGTCGCAAATCCAAGGCGGAGGGATCCATTAACACTATCAAGGTCATCTCCGCCACAGGGAGTGATGTGTTTCAGACTGACCACGTTAAAAATGGAAACCAGCTTGTTTATAAAGGGGAGATCCTTGCCGGAACGGGTCCTCTTTATAAGGCTGGCAATGGAAGGGGGATATTTGTTGGGATTGAGTTCCATGGCCCTGAAGGTATTCCGCCATGAAGCAATATTCGGGTGTTCCTTGTATTGCTCCATTAGAGGATCCTGCCTGACTTCTCCCTCGAAAGATCTCAAAAGATCCTCGAGTTTTTTCTCCTCTCCGGTGTTATCAACATCTTTAGCTATCACCACTGCTCTTTTGTAACCCGGAAAAGTGGTGAAAACCCTATCTTCGATCTCATATCGCATGGCAGATCCTCCACATTAAGGGAATAAGAAAAAACTACTGAATTATAAACCATGTAAAGGAACCGAAAGGGGAGGGGCTTCTTCGAGGATAGCTCCACCCCTTTCGGGAAAAAAGTTCTAACCCTTTATTGCCTGATAGCCCAGGTCCAGAACTTTCAGATTGGCTTCCACGAACCGGGAAGGGGCAAGCTCACTCACCGCTTCCTTGACCTCATCGAGAGATACCCCCCCGAGGTCCGCACCGCACATGGCGCCCAGTATAAGCACATTGAGGAAAAGGAAATTCCCCTTCATATGCTCTTTCAGGATCTCGTAACCCTTCATTCTGTGAAGGGATATCTTTCTCTCCTTGAAAAAGGCCTTCAGACCTTCGTTCTCGAAATGTTCAGGATCATGGACATTCACCACTGCACTTCCGCCCTGCCTGAGGAAATCGTAATTCCTCAAACCTTCCATCTGGTCAAAAGCCAGGAGGATATCGGCTTCGCCTTTCTGCACCAGGGGGGAATTGTATTCCCCGATCTTGTAATGGCTGATCACCGAACCGCCTCTCTGGGACATTCCATGGACCTCACTGCCAACGACCTTCTGTCCCTTTTTCAGGGCTATATGTCCAAGGACTCTGCTTGTAAACAGGATCCCCTGTCCACCTATCCCGACAATGATGAACTGCATTATTCGTCATCCTCCTTTACGAAGACAATTGCTCCATGGGGACATATCTCCGGGCAGACCCCGCAATTGATACAGAATCTTTCATCTATGTAGGCCTTTTTCTTCTCTTCATCAAAGGCAAGACCTGGGCAATTGAAGAAATCGATACAGTATCGACAGCCGATGCACTTTTCCTGGTCCACCCTGACCGGATGCTGTTCCTGTTTAACCTTGAGCTTGGTAAGACAGGGGTGTCGGAAGATTATTACGGCAGGTTCCTCGTGGGTTCTGGCATATTCCCAGGCCTCTTTGACCACCTGGACGTTATCTTTCAGTTCATAGGCCTCCACTACTTTTACATACCTGACGCCACAACCTTTAACTGCATCCTCGAGAGGGACCACCACACCCTCTTCTCCTTCTCTCATCTTGCTTCCGCTTCCCGGGTGGTCCTGCCCTCCGGTCATGGCAGTGATACTGTTATCCATGATCCCGAGAACAAAGGCATGCCTGTTGTAAACAGCAGTGGTGAGACCAGTCATGCCATTATGATAGAAAGTCGAATCTCCAAGGGTGGCAAAGATGGGACGGTCTGTCCCTTTACCATCAGCCTTATGAGCGAGATACATACCGGAAGCAACTGTTATGGAAGCCCCCATGCTTATTATGGTATCAATTGCATTCTGCTGCTTGGAAAGGCTGTAGCATCCGATATCACTGCAGACAATACAGTTGGGAAAGGCTTTTCGGATGGAAGCATAGCTTGGCCTGTGACCACAGCCGGGGCAAAGACGGGGCGGGCGCACAAAGAGCCCCAGTTCCTCCTGGGCCTTTTCAAACTTTTGAAGGGAAGGTGAAACGCTTTCCTCCTGTCCCAGTGCCTTCAGAAGATACTCCTTGACAACGTCGATGGTCAGTTCCCTTTCCATGGGAACATGGCCATTCCATCGTCCCATTACTTTGGTCCTGTCCAGGAGCTGATTCTCTATTACAGGGTAGGTCTCTTCAAAGATCAGGACCCTGTCATGGCGTGCGATGAAATCTTCCACCATCTTGAGGGGCAGGGGAACAGGGGTCCCTATCTTGAGGACAGACACGTCTTCACGTCCCAATCCTTTCAGGACATCCATGATCGTGGAAAAACATATACCTCCCGCAATGACACCAAGGGAAGCTTTTCCCTTTGCGGGAACCTCGTAATTATACTGAGGGAAAGCGGTCTCGAAATCTTCCTGTATTCGGGCATATCGCTGGTTCCTCATCGGAATGCTCTCTCTGTCAAGCCTCGCAGGGAAATGAATGTTACCGGCATAGGGCCTTCTCTCGAAATGAGCGGGGTTATCAAGTTTGAGGGCTTCCTTCAGTTCCACATCCTGTCTGCAATGGTCCACCCTCGTTGTAGGCCTGAGCATGGTGACCACCCTGTATTTCTCGGAAACTTCATAGGCGCTGAAGACCATTTCCTTTGCCTCCCTGGCATCACAGGGGTCAAAGCAGGGAATCCTGGCATACATGGCGAAATAGCGGCAATCCTGGTCGGTCTGAGAGGCATGGCATCCTGGATCATCCGCCACTACCACTATCAGACCTCCATTCAGCTCAAAGTTTGCAGAGGTCATAAAGGGATCAGCTGCCACATCAAGACCGACCTGTTTCATGACAGCGCAGCTTCTTTTGCCGGCAAAGGTAGCTCCCACAGCGATCTCGTAAGCAACCTTCTCGTTAGCTCCCCATTCCACCTGGGTTGATGTCCCCAACTGATCCGCAAAATGGGCGATGGCAGGCAGTATCTCTGATGATGGAGTACCGGGATAGGCACTTGCCACTTCACATCCAGCCTCTACTACACCTCGGGCAATTGCTTCGTTACCCATCAATATGGCACGTTCCTTCAATTGAATTCCTCCTCTGGAAAAGATGACATTTCTACTTATTGGGAAGATCCTTCTTTTTCCTCTCTTACCTCCCTGAGATAAGAGTAAATGGTGTATTTGGTGTTTCCGGTCTCCTCCGCAAGAGCTTCCACCGACCCCTTGAGGAGGAAGAATCCCTCTTCATCAAGAGCTTTGATGAATTCAAGTTTTTCCGCCTTACTTAAGAGGTTCAGGGGTTTACCTGCCCTCTCCCTGATCAGTTTGAGATTACGCTCCAGGATCTCTTCAAAGGAAGAGGGCATCTCCTCCCCCCTGGGTAAGCGAGAATAACCATTGACATCACTTACCTTGAGCAGATGGTCAAAGATACCTCTGGCCAGTTCGGCTTTGGTCATATCGTAGTTGATACACAGGTATCCCACGATCTGGTCTTTCTCATCCCTCAGGTAAAGAGTGGAAGATCTGATCCTTTTACCATCCGAGGTCCGGCTGAGAAAATTGGTTACAAAATCCCTTCTGGCTCCCTTGCTCGCTTTGAGGAGATACATGGCATAGTCCGCCAGGGGGTCTCCCACCTGTCTTCCTGTAACATGACCATTTTCGATAGCTATAATTGAATGATCAGGATCAGCAAGATCATGGAGGACCACTTCATATTCAGATCCCAGTATCTGGGCAAGACCTTTAATTACAGGCTTTAGGGCCTTCAATAGGGGATGGAGTTCCAAGAAATAACCTCCTGACAAATAATTGTTGAGAGAGCAATATTTTGTGATATAGTTATATAAAATTTTTGGATTCCTGTCAATAAAATGATCCCAAGCCAATTTTTTGATATACAGGAGGAATGAAGGGATGGAGAATTCAGCAACATTGGAGAAGAAAGCACTTTCCTACCGTTGGATAGTGTGGGGGATAATGGTACTTGCCTACATGGTGGTCTTTTTCCACAGGCTTGCCGCCGGAGTGGTAAGGGAAGAGCTTGTGGAAGCTTTCACTCTGAGCGCAGCATCTTTCGGAAGCCTGGCATCCATGTATTTCTATGCCTACATGATCATGCAGATACCTGTAGGGATCCTTTCCGATTCGCTGGGTGCAAGGAAAACCGTTTCCGCAGGGATGCTCCTGGCAGGTACAGGATCCATAATATTCGGTTTTGCTCCCTCCACAGCTTTCATCTACCTGGGAAGATTTCTCGTGGGGATAGGAGTTTCCACGGTCTTTGTATCCATACTCAAGATCCAGTCACAATGGTTCAGGGAAAGGGAATTCGGCACCATGTCCGGCCTGACCGCCCTGCTTGGAAATCTGGGAGGAGTAATGGCACAGACTCCCCTGGCCATTATGGTGGCCCTCTTTACATGGAGGCTCACTTTCGCTGCCATTGGAGTTTTCTCTGTCCTCCTGGCTATTCTATGCTATCTGTTTATAAGGAATACACCCGGAGAAATGGGATTCCCTGCCATAAACGAAGCCCAGAAACTTGAGAAAGCTGGTTCATCCTCCAGACCTGACCTTCTCGGAGCACTCAGGGAGGTCATGTCAAAATGGCAGGTATGGCCAGCCTTTATCTTTTTCGGTTTCTTTTCGGGAGCCTACCTGGCTTTTGCAGGAGCCTGGGGAGTTTCTTACCTCACAGAAGTCTACGCCATGGATAAGGGAGCTTCATCAGCGATCATATCATTCGCCATATACGGTGCCATGGGTGGAAGTTTCTTCTCCGGTTGGCTGTCAGACAAAATGGGCCTGAGAAAACTTCCTCTTCTTATCCTGGGTACCCTTTTTACACTGGGATGGGGTGTGCTGGTGTTTTCCAATGGAGGCATGCCTCCGGAGATCATTCTCAAGCCACTGTTCTTTTTCATGGGCTTCACGGGAAGCTGCTTCGTACTTTCCTGGGCTATAACAAAGGAGATCAATGCCCCCCGGTTTACGGGAATAGCCATCTCGGTGGTCAATACCGGAGGCTTTCTCGGAACTGCCCTTATCACCACTTTTATGGGAGTCATTATTGACAGGTCAGCGGATCTGGGACCACTGGTCCAGTTCCATCGTGCTTTTCTCCTCTGTTTTATTGGTTGCGTCATCGGAATAGTATGTGCCCTTCTTCTTCCGGAGACCAGGTGCAGGAATATCTCACAAAAATAAAAACCCGAATGCAGGATAAGGGCCGGAAGGCCCCTTATCCTGCAGATCTTTTATTCCTCAGGAATTATTTTTAAGGACCTTCTTCATTTCTTCCCTGAGGGAACCATTGAGAAAAGTCTTAAGGACTGCCCTTCCAAGAGCCCTCGCACCTTTTTCAAGGGCTTCGTATCCAAGGGGGCTCGTTACCGCACCTGCGAATTCTCTTGTATGAGCTGCAACCTGGTGATCAAGAATTGCAAGCATAGGCTGTATGGCAGGACATACGGAGCTGACATTCCCCACATCCGAGGAGCCCATGGGTCCGGGCGATTCTGAAAGGGTTATCCCCAGTTCCCTGTAAACCTCTTCCATCATCTGTTCTGCGGGTTCGTTGGGGACCATATTGTCGAAACTGGTCTCGAATTTATCCCAGGTCACCTCGGTACCTGTAGCAAGAGCAGCTCCCCTGGCACAGTCATAGACCTTCTCCACCACTTCATTTAGATAGTTTCTTTCCTCAGATCTGAAATAAAATTCGGCGGAAGCCTTTTCAGGCACTATATTGGGCGCTGTACCGCCCTCTTTGATCACTCCATGCATCCTGACCTCCGGCTTTACGTGCTGCCTGAGCATGTCAATGGAATGAAAGAGGAGCTGCACACCGTTAAGGGCATTAAGACCCTCCCAGGGGGCGCCTGCAGCGTGAGCAGTTTTCCCATGGAAGCTGAATTTCAATGGGTCCAGTGCAAGAGACCTGTATCGGACAAAGTTGTCCCTTGAATTACAATGGATCATCAATGCAAGATCCACTTCATCGAAGACCCCCTGTTCGACCATGGCAACCTTGGCTCCATTGGTCTCTTCAGCAGGGGTACCCACCACCCAGAGGGTGCCCTCTATATCCTTCATCAGTCCTGTCAGGCCTGCTGCAGCAAGAATAGACATACTTCCGTGGAGGCAATGGCCGCAGGCATGGCCGATCTCCGGGAGGGCATCATATTCCACCATAAGAGCCACTACAGGTCCCTTCCCCCTTCCGCGGATACCGCGAAAAGCAGTTTGTATCCCTGCAAAGGGATATTCCACCTCAAATCCCAGGTCTTTCAGAATATCCACCATCCTGCTGCTTGCCTGGAACTCCTCACTGCCCAGTTCCGGATTTGCCGCCATAAAATCGTTAAGCTCCCTGGCCTTTGCAAAAAAGCCTTCAATTCCTTCATCAAGGAGCTGTGCATAATCTTCATAGGACTTCATCAGATTTCCTCCATTCAGGGGCAATGGCTAATTCCTGGTAAGAAAATGTCCGCAAGGCTTCTCGGAAACCCGGCCATCCTCTACCGCCACTTCCCCGTTTACGATAACATACCGGATACCCTCGGGAGGCAGCAGCGGGTCTCCGAAACAAGCCCTGTCGCGGAAGGAAAGAGGTTCGAAGACCACAAGGTCAGCGGGACTTCCCTTTCTTAGATATCCCCGATCAAGCCAGGTCATTTTCGCCGGAAGGGAAGTAGCATGTCTTACTGCTTCATTCCAGGACAATCCCTCTTCCAGGAGCCATCTGATACCTCGCGGAAATGCTCCGGCTGCCCGTGGGTGCCCTCCACCATGTAGAAGGATGGCATCGGAGGCAATGGCACATTCCGGGTCTCTCTGGACCAGCCTCATCTCTTCCTCGTTCATTACATGGGCTATGATAAGAGTTTCCGGCTCTTTCTCTCGAAGACTCTCAAAAAGTGCCCGGTCCATTCTCTTTCCTGCATGAGGACCGCTCCCAATTTCCAGGGCACTGATGGGTTTTTTGAATCGTTCCTCGAAACCCGGATCAAATACGGCAGAACCAAGGAAGGTGCAGAAAGCTGCATAAGGGTAACTGTCCCAGGTAAGATCGATGCCTCTTGATACTGCCTTGTGAAGGATCTCCATAGCTTCAGCCGACTTACCAAAAGCAGTCATGCTGCCCAGGTGTGAAAGCTGGACCCTGGCACCGGTCTTTTCAGCAAGCCGGACCATTTCCTCCACTCCTTCGATGCATTGAGGACCATCATAACGAATATGGGAAGAGATCCATCTGCGTGGGAAAGATGGAACCAGCTCCGAGAGTGCCACTATTTCCTCCCAGCTTGTATTCGGTGCATATTCAAGACCAAGGGAAAGGCCGAAGGAACCCTTCTGAAGTTCCGACAATAAAAGACCCTTCATTTTCTCTATCTCGGAGTCACTGGCGGGACGATATCTTTCCTCCTCCGGGAGACCCACTTCTTCTCGAAGAGCTCTGTGCCCTGTAAGGTAACCGATATTGATCCAGGGTGTCTTTCTCGAAGGTGCAATTTTCTCCTGTAAGGGACCAGAACCGCAATTCCCGGCTATACCAGTTGTAACACCCTGTCTAAGCAGTGCTTTCTGCGTAGTATGGGGATCCGCCACTTCCTCATCATGCATATGGGAATCGATAAAGCCTGGGGAAACATAGAGCCCTTCTGCAGAGATGACCTTGCGGCCTTCGACAACCTGGTCACCTATTTCCACAACGGCACCATCCTTTATGCCCAGGGAAGACTCAGTGATCTCCTTTCGTTCCGGATCTATCAGAGAGGCATTCCTGATCACAAGATCGTACTTGCTCATGTAGCTTACCTCCAGTAAAAATAAGAATATCCAACTAAACTGAGGATGGCATGCTTAAGCATGCCATCCTCAAAAAAAGCTGGATCGACAGATATGAAAACCTGTTACTGCCAGCCCATAAACACCGCAACAGCGATAAAGATCATCTGCACAGGCAGAAGCATCAGGAAGAAGGGAACGAAGTATTTCCACCATTTCTCGATAGGCACGTGGGCTATACCGCAAATGACCGGCAGAAGGGTGGTTGGCCACAGAATGTTGGAGAAACCGTCACCATACTGGTAAGCCAGAACCGCTGTCTGACGAGAGATATTCAGAAGATCCGAAAGAGGTGCCATGATGGGCATGGTGGTAGCTGCCTGACCTGAACCCGAAGGAATGAAGAAGTTGATCAGGGTCTGGATGAAAAGCATGCCTTCTGCAGCAACCCATTTCGGGAAGAGAGAGAGAGGCTGTGCCAGCCCATAGATAACGGTATCGATGATATTACCTTCCTGCATAACGATAAGGATACCCCTGGAAAGGCCTATTACAAGGGCACCGAAGGTAATATCCTTGAGTCCATCAACGTAACATCTGGCAAGCTCGCTGGGCTTCATTCCTCCCATGAATCCACCGAGAACACCCATTATGAGGAAAAGACCTGCGATTTCGTTGAAATACCAGCCTTTAGTAATAACACCCCAGATAAGGAGTCCCACGATGAAGACCACGTAACCCAGAACGAGTTTGTCCCTTCCGGTGAACTCTGAATTGATCAGTTCATCGTGATCCAGGGCAAGACTTCCCATATCCATACCATACAGGACACTCTTGGTGGGATCTTTCTTGATCTTCCTTGCATAGTTCATGGTCCACAGAACGGCCATGGTGACAAGAACGAACCAGCTTACGACACGGAGCCCCATGCCGGAGAAGAGTGGCAGTTCTGCAAACTTCTGAGCCAGTCCCACGGTGAAGGGATTCATAAAGGCAGCAGCGAATCCCATGGCTACTCCCATAGACACCATGCTCATACCCACTATGGCATCATATCCCATGGCTATTGCAAGTCCTACGAAAAGAGGTATGAAACCGAAGGTCTCCTCGAACATGCCGAAGATAGAACCTCCCAGTGCAAAAAGATACATGAAGACCGGGATGATGAGGATCTCCTTTCCCTCCATCACCCGTAACAACCACCCAATGAAGGCATGTAGCGCGTGGGTCTGCATGATCACGTAGAAGGACGCATAGACCAGGAATACGAAGAAAACCACACTCGCCGCATCTATCATACCCTTCTGAACGGCGATAAAGGTTTCAAAGAAAGAGACCGGGGACTGTTCCACCTCCTGGTAACTACCAGCCAGGACTATGGTCCTTCCTGTCTTTTCATCCTGGATCCTTTCATACTGACCCGCAGGAAGGACATAACTGCCAACAACTGCAAGAATAATAAGGGAAAACAGAAGAACATAAGTGTGGGGAACTTTGGATTTCCTCAACGAAGACATAATAGTGCAACCTCCCGAATGAAAATAATTTGGAAATTACTGAAAGGCTATTCCGGTGGATCCTTTTGATCACTCCATATCCCACCCCCTCAAGAAAAAAAGATCCTGCTAAATAGAAAAAACAGTATCTTTGAATAATATACCGCAATACTCGAAATAATATACCGCATTATATGTTATCACTCCTTTTCCGGTCAAAGAAAATAATGTTTTAACAAACTGAAATTACCCTTAGTATTACGATATGAACCAGGCCATGTCTTTCTCGCAAAGGCACCATGGATATCCACTTACAGGCCTTTAAGGATCACACTGTGCTTTCTTTCATATTCAATCATATTCAATTCTTTAGCAGGAACTGGGGCTTTTACGTTCTTTGAAACTGATTTTTTTTCGCTTTTCACTTATAATCCGAATGTTCCGAAGTAGTTTTGATCAGATAGATCAATAGGCCTGGATCCTATCCCCACAGGATCTTCGAAACAGGTTTCCCCTGCGGGAGGGATCCCCCACACTGTGAAAGAGGTGAAAAGAATGGAGATCACAAGAGAGAACACCATGGCCCTGCTCAGAGAACACAACAAGGATGAAGCCCATATCAAGCATGCCCTCGCTGTGGAAGCTACCATGCGCTATTTTGCGCAAAAGAGCGGGAATGACACGGAACTCTGGGGCCTGGTAGGTCTTCTTCACGATATCGACTGGGAAGAAACTCAGGAAACCCCTGAAAAACATTGCCACATGGCTCCTGCATGGCTCAAAGAGGCCGGCTATTCCGATGAGATCATAAGGGCTGTTCAATCTCATGGCTGGGGCATCTGTTCTGATGTGGAACCTGTCAGTGAAATGGAAAAGACCCTTTTTGCCATAGATGAACTCACCGGTCTTATCATCACTACTGCCCTTGTCAGACCAGGGAAATCCCTTCAGGATCTCAAGGTCAAGTCTGTCAAGAAGAAATGGAAGGATAAACGCTTTGCGGCAGGCGTTGACAGGGAAGTGATCACAAAAGGTGCCGAAATGCTGGGCGTAACAGTGGAAGACCTTATAGGAGGAACCATCGAAGCAATGAAACCGGTGGAAAGTGAACTGGGACTCGGAGAATAAGGACCTGCTGGCGGGATGACACTTAATGGATAACATAAAAGACAGCGTCCTTGATGTAATAGGCAGCACTCCTCTTGTGGAGTGTTCAAGACTTGTTGACCATTACGGACTCGAAGGCAGGATCCTGGCGAAGCTGGAATATCTCAACCCTGGCTTCAGCAAGAAGGACAGGGTCGGGCTGCACATGGTTCTGGAGGCGGAAGAGGCAGGGCAGATAAACAGTGGAGATACCGTGGTGGAGCTTACAAGCGGCAACACGGGAACCGGCCTTGCTCTGGCATGCGGGATAAAGGGCTATAAATTTGTAGCCGTCATGTCAAAAGGTAACTCCATGGAACGTGCAAGGATGATGAAGGCTCTCGGTGCAGAGGTCATTCTCGTAGACCAGGCACCTGACTCCGTCCCTGGTCAGGTGTCAGGCAGGGACCTTGAACTTGTTGATGAGGCTGCTCAAAGGATAGTCCAGGAAAGAAAGGCCTTCCGGGCAGATCAGTTCAGGATGAAGGGTAATGCCATTGGAGAAGAAGTATCTGGCGAAGAGATCTGGAAGGACACCTCAGGCCACGTTGATGTTTTTGTCGATATAGCAGGATCAGGAGGATCCTTTACCGGCATATCCACCGCACTTAAAAGGCATGATCCGAGCATTCGATGCTACCTGGCAGAACCTTTAAATGCTGCCTGGTTTGCGGGGATACCCGGAACAGGTCAGCATAAGATCCAGGGATGCGGATATTCCAGAGACCTTCCTCTTCTCGATAAAGACCTTGTGGATGGCTACATCCAGGTATCGGACGCAGAAGCAAGGGAAGGGGCTCGTGACCTCGCAAGACTGGAAGGTATCTTTGGCGGGTACTCCAGCGGAGCTCACGTTGCTGCTGCAAGGAGACTTCTCGAGAACCAGGAAAAGGGCAATACTCTTGTCCTCCTGGTCTGCGATTCAGGTCTGAAATACCTCAGCACAGATCTTTACTGAAGACCCGATTGTTAACAGATCGAAGGCAAAACCAGCCTGTAAGCAGTTATGGCCGTCCTTTAAGGAAGATCATTATAACTTCTGATGAAGGTTCTGAGAATTCCTGTTCCTTTGAAAGACAACTGTTATATAATCGATAATCATTATCACTGGGGGGTAATACAGTGTTCACCATCAAGGAATTCCTGCGATCGGAAGTGAAACCTGCATTGGGATGTACAGAGCCCGGTGCGGTGGCACTGGGAGTAGCGAGGGCTGTTGAAGAACTTGGAGGAGCCCCTGTTAAAGAGATCGAGGTTGTTGTTAGTGACAGTATCTACAAGAACGGCATGTACGTGGGTATCCCGGGAACGAACGGCCTTAAAGGCAACGATATTGCTGCTGCCATGGCAGCTCTTTGCGGGAAATCCGAATACGGGCTTGAGGTTCTTAAAGATTGTACCGAGGAGATAGTAAAGAGATCACAGGTCATGGTGGGGTCCGGCATGGTAAACATCATTCCCGACCTGGACCGCCACGGAGTTTACGTGGAAGCCAGAGTAAGCACGGAAAAGGACAGCGCAATAGCTGTTATCGAGAACACCCACACCAACATCACCAAGGTGGCCCTTAACGGGACCAGCATCTTCCAGGCAGAAGAAAGATCAGCCAGCAGCGATCCCGCATCCAGAAAACTCTCAATACCCGAACAGGTTGGAGAAATGAATTTCATGGAACTGGTCTCCATGGCAGAAGAGATTGACGCCGAGGATGTGGATTATGTGATGAACGGCGTGGATATGAACCTCCTTGTTGCAGAATATGGATTCAGCCATAGTGTGGGGATCAATCTCGGATCTACAGTCAGGGAATTGGCTGGAGATCACTATGAATCAGATGACCTGAGCAGCAAGATCAGGGCCTTCGCAGCGGCAGCCTCTGAAGCGAGGATGGACGGAGCTCCATACCCTGTCATGAGCAGTGCCGGTAGCGGGAACCACGGGATAACAGCTATTCTTCCCGTTTACGTGGTGGGAGACCATTATGGCAAGTCCAGGGAAGAGATAGCCAAAGCATTGACCTTCAGCCACCTCACCACCTCATTTATCAAGAGCAGGATGGGCAGGCTTAGTCCCGTATGCGGATGCAGCGTAGCTGCTGGAGCAGGAGCCGCCTCCGGGATCGTCTATATGCTGAGCGGAGATATCCATAAGGCCATAAAAGCAGTGGAAATAGTCCTGGGAAACCTGGTGGGAATGGTATGTGACGGTGCCAAGGAAACCTGTGCTCTCAAGGTTGGAACGGGAGCCGTAGAAGCCTACTATGCAGCGATACTTGCATTGAAAGGATACGGCCTGAATGGAGCCCAGGGAGTTGTAGACAACACTATCGAAAAAACCGTGGAGAATGCCGCCTCCATAAACGTCAAAGGTATGACAGATGTGGACAGAATAATAATTCAGTTCATCAGGGAAAGGTTCGTCTGAGACCTGTATCAGAATTCTGCAGAGAGACAGGCCGCTATGTCCTGTCTCTCTTTTTTTCATGTCAAAGGTGAGATAAACCAGCCCTGCCAGAGCAGAAAGAACGCCTCAGGATCAGGCCACGCTAAAACCTTGAACCATGGTAACAACCCTAAAGGGCTGTTACCATACACTGGAGGGTTTCAACGATCTCCCGGGGTTCCAGCCTCCTGGTATGATCCGTTTCTTTCCATGCAAGGACCACGGTACCCGAAATATCAACTATGAAGGTCGCCGTAATGGGGAGCTTCCAGCTCCTGTCTCCATTGTATTCCGGTATCTGTAACCCGGCACCCTTGTATACCTCCCTCACTTCGTCGGCAATGGTAAAGGTCAATCCAAGGGAGGATGCAAAGGAATTTCCCTTGTCCGAAAGGATATCGAAGGACAGGGAGAGTTCCCTGTGAAGTTCCATGGAAAATTCAGGTATCATGGGGGAGATGGCGACTATAGTTGCCCCATATCCTGATAAAGTGGGCAGGATCTTGTCATATTCCTGCAACTGCAGGCGACAGTAAGGTCACCATTTACCCCGGAAAAAGGTTACTACAAGAGGACCCTTTGCCAGCATGTCCTCCGATGAAACAGTTCTTCCTTCATGGTTAACCATTTCAAAGGACGGGAAAAGATCCCCTTTCCCGGGAATCGACTCCTTAATGACCATATTGCTGATATCTAACCTGAAGTTCTTCAGGGTCTCCAGGGCTTTGGGAGGAAACTTTTTTGCTGATTCGCGAACCAGTTGATCGATCTTCTCCTGAAGGCTCATAAAGGTACTCCTTTCGATCAAAGGTGTGAAAAAAATGAATTCTCTTCTCTCTTTCTTTAAGGCTTTATTTCCAGTGTTATTTTACTGTTTCTCGGGTGAAAGAGAAACTTCTTTCTGTTTATTCAGATATCCGCCCTCAAGATACTGCCCCTGTATACAACCTGTCAGAATACCAGGCGGACAAGATCTCTTCGTTCCAGTTCCATATAAGCATGATAGACAGTGTTCATGGCTGTTCCTTATCTTCTGTGAAAACTCCTTAAAGAGAGACGCTTTTCTCCTGCCGGGGGACTGCCTTCTCTCATCGAATTCTCCAGTTGATCTGCAAGATGAAGATAAAGAAAACTTTTCTCTTCCTGAATTATCGTTTTTACCCACAATCTGTTATGTTTGTATTTCAATTTTCTGTATCTGGTATTTTTGATCTTTCCGGTTTATCCTGTCAACATGGCACTATTGAAAAAAGGGAGGAATAGGAATGAATACACACCCTTTCTATATAGCAGATGTTTTCGCTGAGCAGAAATATGCGGGAAACCAGCTCGGTATAGTCAGGAATTCAGAAGATCTCTCCTCTGATGAAATGCTCCAGATAGCAAGGGAAATGAACTACTCCGAGACGACTTTCATATTATCTGATGATAAAAGGAATGAAGGGTATGATGTCCTGATCTTTACTCCTGGCGGGGAAGTTCCTTTTGCGGGACATCCTACCCTTGGAACGGCAGCTCTTATCCGCAAAGAGATAGCCTCCGATTCTCCAGGCAAGATAATTCTGAATCTTAAAGTGGGTCAGATCCCTGTCACTATAGAGAATGATCGCTTCTGGATGAAGCAGATCTCCCCTGAATTCGGGAAAATCATCGAGCCGGAGGAAATGGCTCTCCTTTCAGGCATCGATGTATCTGAAATAGATCATGATCTCCCGATCCAATGGGTCTCCACAGGGCTACCCACAGTAATAGTACCCCTGAAAACCCTTAGAGCTGTCAAAAAAGTAAGGATCAATAAAGAAGTCTATGAACCATTCATTGATCGGATGGGCAAAGCATTGATCCTCTTCTTCACAAGGGAAACCCTTTTTCCAGAAAACCACATCCACGACAGGGTCCTTGTACCGTGTTTCGGGATAGAGGAAGACCCCGCTACCGGAAGCGGGAACGGATGTCTTGCAGGGTACCTGGCCAGATATCAGGTTCTCGGCACCTCAAAGATCGAGAACGTCAGAGTCGAACAGGGCTACCAGGTTAACAGGCCTTCTCTTCTGCTGCTTACCGCCCAGGACCACGGAGAGGAAGTTGAAGTTCATGTGGGAGGAAAGGTGGTACTCACAGCCCAGGGAACCCTCTTGTGATTTTTGCTTTGCAGATAAATGGAACTTCCAGTAAGATAAACGAACCTAATATCTATATGGAGGGATCTTCCTATGAAAAAAGTAATTGCCACTGAGAAAGCGCCAGCAGCAGTAGGTCCATACAGTCAGGCAATCGAGGCCGGGGATTTCATCTTCTGTTCGGGCCAGGTGGCCCTGGATCCTGCCTCCACCGAAAAGAAACTGGTGGGTGAAGATGCCGCCACCCAGGCAAAACAGACCCTGACCAATATCAAGGGGCTCCTTGAATCCCAGGGACTTACCATGGAAAACGTGGTCAAGGCAACAGTCTTCGCCGCAGATATAAAAGATTTCCAGGCAGTGAATGAAGTGTATGCCACCTTCTTCTCCAAGGAACCTCCGGCACGTTCCTTTTTCCAGGTTGCCGCTCTTCCCCTGGGAGCAAGGGTTGAGATCGAGGTCATCGCTTACAAAGGCTGATACGCTGTAAAAGCATTAAAGAGGGGGCATTTCGGTGTGCCCCCTTTTCCTCATTTCCCAAATTTCTTCCAGGTTACCCTTTGCCTGATCATTTCATCTCCTGTCAAAGAATTGCTTAGAAGATGACAACTGATAAGTGTGTTCCCCCTGCACTCTGTTGTCAGACGTGAAAGTACCTTACCGTCCCTTAAGGTTTCGTTTTTGAAATTCACTTCAAGTTCTAACGGAACATAGTCGTCCCTGATGAGGAAAGGAAGGCTCTCCAAAGCCCAGTTCATGCAGGCTGTGTTGTTAACATGCCGGTTAAGGTCAATCTCGGCCCACCTGGGTTTGAATTCTATTTCTGCATTACCGGGACCAACCCATGGAAGACTCGGGAAATCGGTAATTAGAGCTCTCTCTTTCCTTTCAGGAAAAGGAGGCAAGACTTTTGACGGATTAAGGGCTTTCTTATTTTCAAGATCAATGAGACACCATATACTGCTCCCTATGCCGATAACCGTATCATCGAGAATAAACTCAAAATCCCTGTAGGCAAATATCCTTTTTCTTCCTCTGGGCCAGGTCTTTACCCTGATAACCTCGCCGTAACGGGGATACCTTTTCATTCTGACATGGATCCTCGTGATAAACCAGCTCATACCAGCTTCCTTCAGTTGGGAAAGACCTACCTGCATGTGGTCTGCATGTTCCGTTGCAGCATCCTGATAAAAATTGAGCAAAGTTGTCAGGGGAACATTGCCGAACTGGTTCACTTCGTAGATCCTTACCGGGTAGTCCTTCTGCCAATGATCCTTCATGATATGGTCTCCTTCAGGTAAATACGCTGGAC
>Ga0272441_10002531_pt1 | contig 36660 bp, 51 predicted proteins | sample SSMProp6N_FD_193582 | JGI IMG/M metagenome (GOLD analysis project Ga0272441, IMG submission 193582) | Marine sediment archaeal communities from Little Sippewissett salt marsh, Falmouth, MA, United States - SSM-Prop-6N | ecosystem: Environmental > Aquatic > Marine > Wetlands > Sediment ...
GCAACATTTAATTCTGACCATGTTTATGGTTCTGACCCGGTAACCAATGACTGTTATTTTTTCGAGATAATCAAAATGGATGTTTATTATTTAACATCCGATAAAGCAATAAATGGTTATCTATTAGATTCGTTAAACAGGTATGAATTAACAAGGTGGGATTCTGATAAAAAAGATTATACTCCAATACCTGAATTGGGGTTAGAATATGATACAACAGAAACCAATAAATCATTGCATCCCAGGGTTTTATTAAATAATACTGATTTAAACATATCCGGGGATTTAACCAGGATACGGCCAATTTCCCCAACTAGCATTGTATTATTATCAAAAACCCTTGAAAAAACCCTGGGGGTTCCCTGGGTTCCAACAACAGACGATTTCCCGGCGGCAACCAATTCATGCCCATTATTATTTGATAAAGACAATACAACCAATTACAAAATTCAGGAATATACAGTTGCATCCCAGGGGCATAGTGCCATAATACAGTTTTTATTAACCATGGACACAGATGTAATTTTGGATGGATTGGATGAATTATTTATTGGATGGGATGCCAGGTTAGGAACATCCGGAATTTTCAATAATTATATCCGGCATTATTGGACATTGGAAGTATATGACCCTTATGTGGATAAATTTTTTGTAAATGCCAATGGGAAACAACAATATCCGGGGGATGCATCCGGAACCGGCGGAATTACCGGCGGGGTAAATGATGTTTATTTATTGGCGGATGATTATTACATAAATGATACTGGTATTGAATCCGCATTTGGTAAACGGATGAATGGGGTAATAATATCCGATTTATTAAAACTGGATTCCAATATAATTGGGGATTTCAATAATGCAATTGTTGGAAAGGCATTCCGGATTACATTGGAATATTATTGTTGGAATGAAATCGGAACCCCATCCCCTACTAATTATTTAGAAACAGTACAATTAAATGAAATTGGATTTTACGGAACCCAAAAAATAAATCTAATTAAGGATGATATTTTTGTTAAAATCCAGGGGGAAAAATACGGAACAGCGGAAACCAATACAGTATATAATGGGTTCCGGCATATATTGGAAAATTATGATGGAATTTCATCCGCAAATATTGATTATGGCAACCTGGCAACAACCAGGGATACCCAATATCAAATTGGCCGCCAAATTACAGACAGGCAACCCAGTTCAAAATATTTAAAGGAATTGGCCCAACATTCATATGTTGGAATTTTCCCAACCAGGGATGGGAAAAGGGGTTTAAAATCGTTTTGGGATGATATGACCCCAACAGTAATTTTTAATGAAGATAATATCACCAAAGACCAAATTGTAAGTTACAAAAAATCAAGTTTTACAAAAATGTATAATGATTTTTCCATTAAATATGATTGGAACCCTGGATTGGGTAAATTTAATGGAATTTATTTTATAACCAATGTTGACCAATCTTCATTTCCGGGACAATATGATTCAACCGGTGGTTCCGATACTTCCAGGGCATTTACTGATATTGGATTTAGTGCTGTTAACAATACAGCATTAATTACTTTAAGTAGTGACCCGGCAACATGGGCCGAAATTGGCGGGGCCGTAACTTATATTCATCCATCCCTGGGGGAAATATATTTTGCAACAATAATAAATTTTACATCAACCCCATATTCAGTTACAATTGAATTTGATAGTAACCCGGATGGATTATCCGGAACATATACAACCGGAACAGTTTATTCCCATGGTTCAACCATTCCGGCCTGGACAACATTTGTAGGGGGGGTTCCGGTTTATGCGGATGCGGCGGCATTATGGGGGGTATGCAGAACCAGTTATTTAAAAACCCTTACAGTAAATCCATTTAAGGCAGAATGTAAATTTTTCCCTGAAAATTCAGATTTTGGTTCCGGATATGCAAACATGGCATATGTTTATTTTATTTTATTACTGAATTGGGCAACCAGGTTGAAGGATGTTGTAACCTTATTTGTGCCAATATCGCCGCAAATTATCGAATTGGAATTGTTGGATTGTGTTACTTTTGAGGATGATTATTATACCGCATCCGCATCCCGCACAGGATGGATTACCAAAAAGAAAATCCACCCCGGCCGCCGCCAGGTAGAAATTGAAATTGTTTTAATTCCGGATGATTTGGTTCCATAAATATTTTATATTGATATTTCACATTCAACAAAGGGTAATGGTATGAATGAAAATAAAGAACAGGCCCCCCAGGGCCAGGCATCCCCGGAACAGGGGGATTTTTTACCGGCCAATCTGAATACGGAAGCGGCCCAAGCAACCCGAAATATTCAGGAATTGATGGGATTAAATACCAGGTTGCAAAATCTGTATAATACGGCATATCTTAATTTGGAACAGCAGATAAAGAAAAATCAGATATTGATACAATCCCAGGAAAAATTACAGGCGGAAATTGCGGAATTGCGGAATCAATTGCAAAAATACCGGGGAATTGATAACGGAAAATAATTGCCATATAACTCCATTTCCGTTGAAAGGGGGATAATTCCCCCCTTTTTTTTATGCCCAAAATAAATTAAAAAAAATGTTGCATCCCTATTGTTTAATTACGATAATTTAATAAATTGTTAATAAAGACTTAATCAACAACCAAAACAAAGAAAAGGAAAAAGCAATATGAAAAAAACTTACAAATTATTCATTGGTAACCCATTCCGGGCCAATAAAGTATTCAACCGGTTCCATGCCGGAAATTACATAAAAGATTGTTTATACAATTATACAGTAATTTCCGGTTTTTCAATTTGGAATTTCCATTTCACAAAATTTGAATTTTACAAGGGGTTGAATAATGAAATTAGGGCATAGTATAACAGACCCGGCAACAATACGATTAATAAGGCAATTCCGGGCCGGGGATGCGGTTAAAGTAAAAGCCGGTTATATGATGGAAGGCAGAACAGGAAATATTGTTTCTGTATTTCCATTTGGTGATGATATTGCGGCATCCATCCAATGGGCGGATGGGGGCCGGGAAACAGTTGCAATTTTCACATTAACAAAGGGATAATCATGAAAACCATTGAAAAATTAACATCATACCGGGGGGATTGCTCCTGTGACCATTGCGGAACCGGAATCAAAAATATTTATGCGGTAACATATATTGATGGGGAAACTTACAGATTTGGTTCTGAATGCATTTTTAAAATTATTGGGGCCCAACCAACATTAAAAAAAATGATTAAAACCAAAATTGAAAGAATCCAACAATTGAAACATTGGGTTGAAATATTAGAAATGCCCCATGATAAAATGCCAAGGGGGGATGAATACAATAATAGCGGTTTATTTTTCGTAATTGACCCCCAGGCCAAATCTAAAAGAAAAAAGGCAATTTCTTATGGTTCTTATATATGGCATCCAGTTATGGATTGGGAAAAAAACCAATCCGGCCAAAATTATGTTGAAGATTCAAAACAGGCATTTATTGATGATGCTGTAATTGGAATCGAGAAAAAAAAGGCTGAAATGTTGGCAGAAATTTCAAAGGCAGAAAATTTTATAAAAACCCATATTAACACATCAATTGAAAAGGAAAAAGCAAAATGAATAATAAAAATAATAAAACCGATATGGGGCCCAATGGGGCCCCCCAGGGCCCGGAACAGGATGCCCCGGCAAATGAACAGGAACCCCAGGAAATCCAGGCCCCGGCCCCGGATGCGGAGCCCCAGGCCCCCCAGGATGAACCGGAACCAATCCCCCCGATAATTCCAAAGATTGAACAAGCCAGGGGATGCGGATTCCGAAAAAAAGGCGGAATTTATTTAATATCGGATGGATTGGCCGCAGTATGCAGTAAATTACCCATCCCATTGCATATATGCCCCAGTTGCGGCGGCGGCATTAAGTTCAGCCGGGGATTTACCTGGATTTCCCCAAAATTATTGATGCCCCAATTATCCCCCTGTTCCGGATGCCCTGGTTGTTTTTATCCCGATTCAAAAGACCGGGCCGGCCTGTTATGGGTTGGGGAAAAATTTTATACAACCAATAAATTTTTAACTGAGGCCGCAACCAGGGGCATTTCCCGCCGTATTGCAACAGTTCCGCATGGTTTCAAGGTTGGGGAAACCTGGATTTATTTTGCCCACAAAAAAGCAATACCGGGCCAAAATGGAAATCCGGATTCCGCCGGCATATTTGCGGCATTCCAACCCATCCGAATTGAATATGTTGTAAAGGGTAATGAATCAGATGATGAATTAAGGAAATTGGGAAAAAGGGGTTTTACCCTGGTTGATGTAAAAAAGGATGAAACCCAAACCAGGATGGAAATATAAATTCATTGCCTGGAATTAATAAATTATTTATAATAAATTAATCAACCCTTAACAAAAAAGGAATAAATAATATGAACCCAAATATTGAAAATCGTTTAAGGAATGCAATAGAAAACAGCGGTAAAACTATTGCATCCCTGGCATATGAATATGGCATTTCATTACCAACCATTCATAAGGCATTGAAGGGGGAAACCAGGTTTCAACCCAGGGTTTCCATTGCATTGCATAAAATCATTGCAGATTATAAGGATGCCCCGGCCAATGTTTGAAAGAATTTTAACTAAATATTTGAACCGGAAACTGGGGGATAATTTAAAACAATTGGAATTGCAATTACAGGTTGCAAAATTAACAATTGCTTTAAAGGATATTCGGGAAACCTTATTATCCAGGGCCCCAAAAATTGGCGGGGAACCATTCCCCCCGGATGAAGATATTTATTTAATCAACAAAATCAATAACCATTTAAAGGAAAAGGAAAAAGCAATATGAACCTTTATCAAAAATTAGTGAAAATCCGACAATCAACCCCATATATTCAAAAAGACAGTACAAACCAATTCCATAGATTCAAATATACCAGTTCATCCGCCGTATTAAGCACATTGCGGAAGTCAATGGATGAACATGGGGTATTACTGATTCCCGAAATTGAGGAATTTACAGTTAATGACCATACAACGGCAAAGGGTAAACATGAATATTTTACCCTTTTAAAAATGGTATTTACCTGGGTAAATTCAGAAAATCCGGATGAAAAAATAAAATGCCCATGGCATGGACAAGGTTTGGATGATGCTGAAAAGGGGTTAGGTAAGGCCCTTACATATGCAGAAAAATTCTTTTTACTGAAATTTTTTAACATTGCTACGGATGAAACAGACCCGGATGCATTTGGGCGGAAACAGAACCAGGGAAACCGGCAACCCCAAAACAACCGGCCGGCGGCCCCCCAGGCCCCCCGCAAATCCCCCCAGGAAATTTATAAAACATTAATTGGAAGATGCGATACAGTTAAAAAATGGGCAGATGCCCAGGAATGGATGCAAAAACAACCATGGTGCAACCAAGATTTTATGCAATTGATTGAAACCGATTTTAATAATTGGCGGAGCATTAACCAGGCCCCGCCGGAAAACCAGGAAACAACAAATAAAGGGGATTACAATTATGGCAAATGATTTAAACCAATGCCAGTTTATTGGCAGATTAACCAAAAATCCGGAATTATCAACATATGGAAATGATGGGGCCCGGTGTAATTTTACTATTGCCTGTAATTCATTTCATAATGGGGAAAATAAAGCGGAATTTATCCCTGTTGTTGCATTTGGAAATATTGCCCGGAACATAAATCAATTCCTTACCAAGGGTTCCCAATGTTTTTTATCCGGCAAATTCCAAACCAGGTCATGGGATAAGGATGATGGAACAAAGGCGTATAAAACTGAAATTGTTGCATTTAATGTTCAATTTCTTTCAGGGGCCCAGGATTCAGCCGGAAACAGGGGCCAGGCCCCGGCGGCGGAAAATTCCGGGCAATATACCGGCCGGCCTGTTCCGGCCCCCCAGGCCCCCCAACAGGCCGCATATCCGAAAACCCCGGATTATGAGGATGATTTACCATTTTAACTTTTAACCCGGATGCGGCCCCGGTAATGGCCGCCAATTATATGAATTATAAACATCCAACAATAAAATTTGAATTTCATCAATCCGCATTTGAGCAAGTTCAACCATCATATTGTATAAATGCTGTAAATTTCAAATATGGCCAGGCCGGGGAAAAAACATTATCAGATTCTGAAAAATTGCGTTTTATTGAAATGATAAAATACAAAATAATGAAATTGGAATATGAAATTAACCATAAAATAATGGATAAATAATAAATGTTGGTAAATATGGTTCAAAATCATTTAATAGGTTCCGTTAATTAAATGAATCAAACCAGGGAAATAACAGCCATATACCCTGTACCAACAGTTCAAAAAAAGGGTAAAAAAAATGAATAATAAACTGGAAAAATATCGAAAAACAGTAAATAAACATTTAAAACAACATTTTGGGGAGTCAATTGAGGATTTTTCATCTGAAATTATTAAGGGGCATTTTGAAAACGATTCCCCCACATTAATTTGTGCCAATGACCTGGCATACAGGGCGGGAATAAAGAAATAAACATTAAAACAAAGGGTTCAAATTATGATATTTAGATTAAGTAAAGAATTTGAAATTTATTGCGGCCATTATTTGCCGGGGCATCCGGATTGCGGAACCCAACATGGGCATAATTACCGGATTAAATTGCATTTTTCAACCGATAAATTACAGGGGGGCATGGTAATTGATTTTGGAAAAGCCAAAAAGGAAATAAAGGAAAAATATCATCATAAAAACTTAAATGAATTGGATGATGCATCATTGCCTATTCCAACAGCGGAATTTTTAGCATTAGAAATATTTAATCATTTTGATAATAAATCCGGGGCCGCATCAATTGATAAGGTTGAAATTTGGGAAACCCCAAAATCATATGTTTCTATTGAAATATGAGGGTAATAAAAATTGATTCCTGTTTGGTTTGTCCATATGTTTCATGGAAAAATGTTTATAGTGAACATCCATTTTCATATTGTAAAAAATTGATTTATAAAAATATTGATGAATATTTACAGGATTCAAAAAAGGGTATTCCGGAATGGTGTATTTTAGATAAGGAAAAAAATGAAAATATATAGCGGAATGTCATGCGATAAATTAAAAATTCAAAAATTGAAAAACCGGGGTATGGGGGTTATGATGGCCCCGGTATTTAAACAGGAATTAAACAATAACAGATTTAATGTTTCATTTTTAAAAATGGATTTAGATGGGTTGTATTTTGCGGTTGATAATGGGGCATTTGCGGCATGGAATCGGCAAAAAATGTTTAATGAATATGCCTTTTTAAAATTATTGGATTTAACCATTGATTTGCCGGTTGATTTTATAATTACCCCGGATATAGTGGCGGGGGGGTTGCGTTCATTAGAATTTTCCATGCATTGGGCCCAAACCCGGTTAGTTGGGCCGGCCCCATTGGCATTATGCGTTCAGGATGAAATGTTGCCAAATCATATTACCGATGAAATGTTGGGCCATTATACCCATATCATGGTTGGGGGAACCCCCAAATGGAAATGGGAATGGGCCGCAACCTGGGTTGATTTTGCCCATTCCAAAATCGGGAAATTCGGGGAACCTTTAAAATGCCATATTGGCCAATGCGGAACCCCCCAACGTTTACGATATGCGGAAAAAATCGGGGCCGATTCAGTTGATTCAACAAATTTTATTAGGGAAAAAAAAGGCCGATTCCATATTATTGATGAATACAGAAATCCAACCCAAACAGAATTATTTAAAAATTAAGGGGTACATTTGAAATATTTAATCATTGCATTCCTTTTATGCGGATGCGGCGGAATAAAGATTGAACCCGGTTCCATGGAATACCGGGAAGTCTTAAGAAATATTGAAAGGTTGGGTGGATAAAATGGCGGTAAGTGATGCGATAAAATGGGTACTTTTTATTCTGATGTTAAATGTAATCCTCAATATATGTTATTACACATTAAGGTTTTTGTTAAAATGAAAGGTAAGTAAGATGGAACTATCAAAAAATATTTTACAGTTGAAGGCCGGGGAGTGATATGTGCGGAGAAAATGGAGATTGCAGAACGGATTGTACAGAGTTGAAAAGGCTTAAAAAAGAGTTGGAAGAGGCAAAGCAGAACGTAACAGATTGGAAACACAACTGCGAGGATTCGGATGAGTTGATTGCATCATTGAGGAAAGAACTAACTACTGTCCATGAGGGAGCGAAATTATCTATCATGGCGGCGAATATTTTTAAAAGACTACATAAAGGGGGGTAATATGTTTGCAAAAATTTACAAATGTGTAAAATGTGGAATAATAGTTGTTTCATATAGGGAAAATCGTAAAAATGTAAAATGTAATGATTGTAAACAAAAAGAAAAAACCAAAAAGGCCATGGATACAATTACTGGCCGGATGGAACCAACAATTGGGGCCCTGGTTCCAGGCAGTAAAAAACCCGCATAATTTTGTTGCGGGTTATAATTTTTTATTTATATTAAACAATAATAATATTAACAATAAGGGGAATTTAATGCCAAAAATAAAAGATGATATAAAAGCCAAATTAAAGGAATTGGGTAAATCCATGGCGGATTTGTCCAGGGATATTGAAGTTCCATATAATACATTATCCGGATACCTTAATGGGTATTATGGAATGCCGGATAAAGTATTTACCAAAATTTCAAACCAGTTCCAGGTATGGGAATCAGCCAATGAAAAGACCATATTATAAAAAATATCCAAAGGATTATTTAGGCGAAACCGGGCATTTAACCCTGGAAGAACATGGGTTTTATAACCTGTTGTTGGATTACCTTTGGATTAATGGCGGGCAGATGGATAAAAACAGATTACAGAGAATATTAAAAATTTCTCCAAAAAAATTTGAAAAATTATTTAAAAATATTGCTGAATTTTTGGAAATAAATGGAGAAAATTTTACACAAAAAAGGTTATCGTTTGAATTGGCAAAATACAACAAAATGTGCGAAATTAACCAGGAAAACATAAAAAGAAGATACCAAAAACCTACGGATGGTAATACGGATGGTAATACCGCTCTTTTAAACCAAAAACCAAAAACCAAAAACCATAAGATAAAGAATAAGAATAATAAAACCCCATATGCGGAATTTGTTGCCATGGATGAATCAGAATTTCAAAAACTGGTAAAGGCCCATGGGGAACCATTTACCCTTGAATGCATCCGGATACTGGATAACTACAAGGGGGCAAATGGTAAAAAATATAAATCCGATTACCGGGCAATATTAAATTGGGTAATTGACCGGGTAAAGCAGAATGGATTTAATCCGGTTCAAACCGAAACCAAAAAACAATTTAAAGTGATAAAGGCAATATAATGATAAAGAATTTACCAAACAGATTTAAAGGTAAAACCCTGGATGATATACAGGGGTATGAAAGTATTGTAAAACAATGCCGGCAATTCCGGCCTGGGGAATCACTTACATTTTGCGGGGATGTTGGAAGGGGGAAAACCCATTTGGCGGCCGCAACAGCCGGGAACCTGGGATTATTGCCGGTTCCGGAATATGTAATGCGGGATTCATTGGCCCCCCAGGTTTCCAGGGAACCAAAGATTGTATATCTATCAACAATCGGGTTTTTAATGCAATGTAACGATTATGCTGTAAATGGGGATAAAATGGCATACCTGGATGAATTGATAAGAGAACCAACCCATCCTTATTATGCCGGTTCCTATGATACCGGCCGGGTAAATGGTTGGGATGTTGTAATATTGGATGATTTTGGGGCCGAAAAATTAACAGATGCGGCCCGGCAAAATCTTTTTTATTTGATTAATGGAAGGTATGAAAATTTGCTTTCCATGCTAATTACAACCAACCTTACAATAAATCAAATTCATCAACAGGAACCCCGGATTGCATCCAGGTTGGCAGAAATGGGGGCAATATATCAGATGGATGGAAGGGATTACAGAATTTAACCAACAATAAACAGAAAGGGTAATGGTATGAATGAAGAAACAAAAAAAACAGTAAAACCCAGGGTTCCCAGGGTTTTAACTTTTGATTTGGAAATACGGAAATTGATTCCAGGTAAAGATGGATTGCGTAAAACTGGATTTAATTATTGCGATGGATGGAATGATAAAATCAATATGGGCATATCATTTGGGGCCGCATACCTGGATTGGGTTGATGAATACCGGATTTATGGGGAAGAAAATATTGGGAAACTGATAAATGATATGGAAGAATCCGATATTATAACCGGGTACAATATAATTGGATTTGATATGCCCCTATTATCCGAAACATGGGCCAGGGTATGGGCCGCCGGGGTTCGGGATACCAAAACACTAGACCCTGAAAAACCCCCGCAAATCCCCCAGGATAAAGTTTATGACCCATTCCATGATATTAAAAAATCCCTGGGGAACAATTACCCCAAAGGTTGGAACCTGGATAATGTGGCAAAATCAAATTTACCGGATATTTGTAAAAATGGTGATGGAGCAATGGCCCCCATTTTATTCCAACAGGGTAGGATTGCAGAATTGGCAACATATGTAATTCAGGATGTAAAAGTTGAAAAAGAATTATTCAGGTATTGTTGGGAAAACGGAACCCTAAAAAATGATGTAACCGCGGATGTTATCAAATTGCGGGGTATGGAAAAGTTAAAAAAGGAATGGGAATAATGCCAAAAACAGTTTATAAAAAAATTGGGGAACCATGCCCATTTTGTGGCCGCAAAAAAATCAAAATGATTGAATTTGGCAAAGAAACAAAAACCGGGATTGAATGCAAATGTGGGGCCAATGTTTATTTTTTTGGTTCCGGCGGGTGGAATGTTGGGTTGGAAACCCCTGAAAAAATAATAAAAAAATGGAATAAAAGGGGTTAAAATGGGGTGTTCCAAATGCGAAAAAGACCGATTAAAAAAAGATAATGATACCCTGGCCAGGCATCATACATTTACCAGGGATAAATATATTTGTCAAAGGTGCAAAGATGAAAAGGCCGGGCATGAATGGGCCCATTATATTAGCCGGGGAAATTGGGCAACCCGATGGGAACCGGATAATTTGATTACCCTATGTTGTTATTGTCATATTTGGGCCCATCTAAATCCGGATGATTTCATTCAATTTATGATTGATAGATTGGGGCCGGCCAGGCATGATATTTTAATGGAAATGAAAAACAGTTATTTCAAGCGGGATTTTGAAAATTTGAAAAACGTAAATAACCGGTTGCAATCCGGTTTTTAATTGCATCCCCAGGTATAAATATTTAATTAATAAAAGGGTAATGGATATGATACAATTGAATATGTTTAAACATCCGCCGGCCCCGGATTATGCAACAGTTAATATTACCAGGCATGATAATCCGGAATCATCCAAACAGGCCGCCGCCAAACATCAGAAGTTAAGCCAAAAAGGTAAATGCCGGGCAATGTATGATATGGTTGTATTAATGCCAGGATTAACATTTACAGAATATTGGGCCAGGTTCAAACCATATTTTAAGGAAAAGAAATTTTCAAATGTTGTTGATGTTTCCAGGCAATTATTTGTATTGAAAAAAAAGGGAATAATCAAAAGGAATGACCCCGGCCGGGAATGCCAAATTACTGGCCGGTTATGTTGTACATGGGAACCATTAATTCAATTATGAACCCGGATTATAAAAGAACAAAAAATATTGCAACCGGGTTATTTTATGCAATGACAATTTCAACCATTTTATGGGTTTTATTAATAATTCTGATTATAAGGGGATGCATATGATAAAAATATTGATTTCAAGGGTTTATTCGGGCCCGGAAGGAACATTTGGGGTTATCCATAAAACAACCGGGGAACCATTTGCCCTTACAGGCGAATTACCTTATAATGGCAATAGAAAAAACATTTCATGCATCCCATCCGGGGTTTATGATTGCCATTTATACCAATCCCCCAAATATTCAAAAACTTACCAGGTAATGGCAGTTCCCAACAGAACCCATATTTTATTTCATAAAGGAAATATTCCAACAGAGCATTCCAGGGGATGCATAATAATTGGGGAACAATTTGAACCATTAAATGGTAAAATGGCAATTACCCATTCCGGCAAAGGATTTCAGGAATTTATGGATTACCTGGAAGGGGATTCAAATTTTGAATTGGAAATTAGAAACCATTGGAAGTTTTAAATGTATAATAAAAGACATTCAGAAATAATGGCAGTTATTTGCCTATTGGCGGCAATTATAATTTTTGGAACATTAATATTGATAGAAATTTTAAAAAAGGGGTTTTAATGAGAATTACAGATATAAATAATGTGGAACAGGAAAATATTGGTGACAACCTTTATTTTGTTGGTATGAATACAAACGGAAACCTGGTATATGTTGAAAAACAGGAACCAGGGAAACCGGAAATGTATTATGTAATTGATATTGAAAACCGAAATATTTATGATAAATGTTTTGATGATGCCGCAAAAAGAATGGCAACCCAGGAAATGATAAGGCAAAAAGCTGAAGTTAAAAACCGGTACAAACAGCAACCCATTTTATCCGCAGATGAAGCAATAAAAAAAATGGATGCCATGGCAAAAAAATGGGGCAGAAAAGATTGAATTACAGGCAGTTCCAAAAATCTAGGTTAAAAAATGGTTGGAAACATCCATTGGCTAAAGTTCCGGAACATTTGAATGTTGGCATATCAAAATACCATGGTTTAAAATGCGGATGGTGTAAATATTACCAGGATTGTATAAAACACAAAAATGTGGGATTTGATAACAATTATTGCCATTGGCCCCCGGATTACCGAAAATATGAAACATCAATGGCGGCAGATACGATAAAGGCGGCCCAATGTTAAATTGGATAAAAAAAATATTAACCAGGTTTAAAAGGCCGCATTATCCAAATGTTTATAAAACCGATTGGCCCCAAAGTACCATGGTTGGATATATTTGCCAGGAATGTATGCCCAAGGGGGCCGGGGAATTTGAATTTCCAATATCCCATGGAAAAGAATGTGCAATATGCGGTAAGGAACCGGCGGAAAATCCAAGATATTTTATAATATGGCCCGGCGGGGAAATTTTCCCAGGAATTAATGAACCGGCAAAAACTTGAATTATTGGCCCTGGCCAGGATGGAGAAAACCAGGCGGGAATGTGAAAATTCATTTTATGCGTTCCTGGTATTTTTTTGGGATATTGTTATTGCGGAACCAATGGTTTCCAATTGGCATATAAAATTTTTGTGTGATGAATTACAGATTGCATTAAAAAAAGTATTATCCGGCATCCCGCAACCGGATATAATTGTTAATATCCCGCCGGGTACAACCAAATCAACAATCTGTTCAGTATTTTTGCCGGCCTGGGGTTGGGTGATTGCCCCCCATTTGCGTTTTATTACAGGTTCATATTCCGGGCCCCTGGCCAATTCCATGGCAGTAAAATCCAGGGATATATTAAAATCGGATAGATTCAACAGGTTATGGCCTGGGAAAATCAAAATGAAAGAAGATATGGACACAAAAACAGAATATTGGAATACCCATACAGGGGGCCGCCGTACCTGTTCAACAGATGGAACCATTACCGGTTTCCATGCCCATTGCATTCTGATTGATGACCCATTGAACCCGAAAATGGCCGCATCCGAAATTAAGAAAAAAACAGCCAATAATTGGTTGGATTCTACATTATCAACCCGAAAAATTGATAAATCAACAACCTTAACAGTTTTAATTATGCAAAGGTTGGCGGATGATGATTGTACAGGGCATTTACTGGCAAAAAAACAGAAACCTATCAACCATATATGTATTCCAGGGGAAATAAAAACCATGGATAATGTAAGGCCCCGGAAGTTAAAGAAATATTATAAAAAAGGAATAATGGATACCCAAAGGATGGGCCCGGAAGTATTGGAAGGGTTGCGGGTTGACCTGGGGGGCAAACAGTATGCCGGCCAAATATTACAACATCCGGCCGCCGCCGAAGGAACTATATTTAAGCGGGAATGGTGGTCATGGTATGATGAATTGCCGCAATCCCGGTGCATCCGCCGCATTCATTCCTGGGATACCGGATTTGTAAAGGGGAAAGAGGATGCCGACACAGGGGCCATATTTGCGGCCCAATTTGATAATGGCCTGTACATTACCGGGGTATTCCATGAACAGTTGGAATTTCCCCAATTGGATAATCAGATACGGATTGAGGGAAACAGGGACAAACCCCATGCAGTATTGATTGAAAATAAGGCATCCGGAATATCATTAATCCAGGTATTGCAACAGCAAACCCAGGTTCCAGTTGTCCCCATTCAGCCGGTTGGGGATAAAGTTGCCAGGGCCCATGCATCAACCCCATACCTGGAAGCGGGGAATGTTTATTTGCCCCGCAATGCCCCCTGGGTTGCGGAATTTTTGGATATAATGGGGGGGTTTCCGGATGTTAAAAAAAAGGATATGCCGGATGCGTTCAGCCAATTAATAAATTGGTTGATATTACAACCAATAGGGAAACCAATGGTAAAATCAAAAAAAATAAAAGCAAAATCCAGGTTTTAAATTGAATGCAACAAAACCTGAATTTTTTTTACAAATATCAACAAAAATGGAACGGAAACCATGGATAGTGAAACATTAAACCGCATAATTGAAAACAGATGCCAAAGAATAAAGGCCGTATTATCAATAAAAAATAAAGAATATGCCCCAAACCGGGATGCATTGCATAATTTCAAGCGGGGCGGCAAAATGTTGGATAAAACCCCGGAATCAATTTTAATTGGGTTTTGGATGAAACATATTATTTCCATATTGGATATTGTTGATTCCCTACCATTAAATGCGGCCCCTGGCCAGGTAAATTTAGAAATGTTGGATGAAAAAATCGGGGATGCTGTTAATTATTTAATTTTATTAGAATCATTAATAATTGAAAGAAATGAATTAAAACCAGTTAGGGAAAATGATTATGACAAATGAACAAACAGTAATTTTATTAGAATCAATTAAATATAATATTGAAACCGCATCCAATGAATTTACCCGCCGCATGAATAAAAGGGGTATTGATTTAATGGGGGATGATGAAGTATTATCCGGCCCAATTGCGGGTTTAAATGCAATGATTAATCAATTGAAAAGTAAAACCAAAATGCCGGTAGAAAAAAATAATTTGGAAATGTAAATGGTGAATGGTGAAAATAGATTAAAATAGACAATTGTGTAATTTTAAATGTAATGATTGAAAAAACGGTAAAAAAAGTATTTTGAAATTGGCTGTAAATTGAATAAAATATAAACAGGGTAATGGCATTTAATATTTCAAATATGGGGAAACCATGGCAGAAAATAAAGCAGTAATAAAACCCCAAACCAGGGTAATTGCATCCCGCCAAACCGCAATTGATACCATGGGGCAAATCGGAACCCTATTGAATCCCGATAGGGTATTGGAAAAATTGGGGATTTCTCAAACCGAAGCATATAAGGATTTATTAACAGATACCCATTTGACAACAGTTAGGGAATCCAGGGCCGCCGCCGTAAAGAATATGGATTATGGTATTGAAAGGGGCGGGGCCCCGGCAAAGGCCGCCAAAATGGTTACCAGGATATTTGAAAACCTAGATATTGATAGATTTATTGATGATGTTTTACTGGCAAATGATTATGGAATGGCCCCAATCGAAATTATATGGAAACAAACAGAAAATTGGTATATTCCGGATGCCCTGGTTGGAAAACCGGCCCGGTGGTTCCAATTTGATGAACAGAACAGATTGCGTTTTATATCGCAATCAAATATGACCGATGGGGTATTGGTTCCAAATTATAAAATATTATTGCCCCGGAACCGGGCAACATATGACAACCCATATGGGGATGCCCTTTTATCCAAAGTGTATTGGCCAATTACTTGGAAAAGGAACGGTTTGAAATGGTGGAATGTTTTTGTTGAAAAATATGCCATGCCCTGGATTGTTGTAAAAAATCCCCCTAACATGGATGAAACAGATGCGGATAAATTACTGGATGATTTAAATGAAATGGTACAGGATGCTGTATTAATGATTCCTGGGGATAATTCCATGGAATTTAAAGAACCATCCGGCGGCAGAAGTTCGGAAATATATGAAGGCATGGCGAAATATATGAATGCCGAAATATCCAAAGTTTATTTAGGGCAAACCCTTACAACAGAAATTGGGGATGTTGGTAGTTATTCGGCATCCCAAACCCATCAAGGGGTAAAGGATGAAAGAAGGGATGCTGATAAATTGATGATTGAAAGAACGGCAAACCAATTAATAAAATGGATATGGGAAATTAATATTTCATCCGGGGAAACCCCCAAGGCGGATTTACCATATTTTAAATTGTATTTACCGCAAAGCATAAATAAAGAACAGGCAGAAAGGGATAAAATATTATCTGACATTGGGGTTAAATTTCAACCCGAATACATGAAAAAAACATATAACCTGGATGATAATGATTTTGAAATGGGGGAACCAACCGGGCCAGGGGAAGCCCCGGATGCCGGCGGCCCCATACCTGGGTTGTCAATGTTTGCAAAAACATACCCTGACCAGGAAAGCATTGATAATGCTGTAAAAAATATTCCCGCATCAGTTTTGGAAAAACAGGCAAATGGTATATTAAAACCAATAATTGATTTGGTTAACAGTTCTAATTCATATGATGATGTACTAGATAATTTACTGGATACATTTCCGGAAATGGATTTTGATTCCCTTGAATCCATGGTAAAACAGGCAATTTTTGTATCAAATGTTTATGGCCGGATTGCGGCCAATGATGAAAAATAAATGCCATTAAAGGATGTAAAGGTTGGAACCGCATTAAGAATGCCCCCAAAAAGGGCCATTAAATACTTTGAATCCAAGGGCAATAAAATAACATGGGATTGGCGGGAGCAATTAAAAATGAACAACCATTTGGCATTTACAGTTGCCAAGGTTGGAAAGATGGATATTTTACAGGAAATGCGGGGGGAAATTAAAAAGGCCCTGGATAATGGAATACCCTTTAAACAGTTTAAAAAAGAATTACAACCCCGATTGGCCCGGATGGGATGGGCCCCAAGGGAAAAAAGGGCCCCGGATGGAAAATTAATCCAGTTGGGGGCCCCGGCCAGGTTGTCCATTATTTATGAAACAAATATGCAATCATCCTATAATGCCGGCAGATACCAGGCATTTATGGATAATAAAAAAAACAGGCCATATTTATTGTATGTTGCAGTTGTTGACGATTCAACCAGGCCGGCCCATTTAGATTTAAATGGGCAATTACATCCAGTAGATTCTAAATTTTGGGATTCATATACCCCGCCAAATGGTTACAGATGCAGATGCCGCATAAGGGCATTATCGGAAAAACAGGCGGAACGGAAAGGGGGAATAACAAAGGTGGCCCCCAAGTATAAAAAGGGCCCGAAAAAAGGAAATGTTGTAAGGCCGGATAAAGGTTTTTCAGGGAACCCAGGAACTAAAAATTGGAATCCAAATCCGGCAAAGTATGATAAAGATATATGGAACCTGGGTAAAACATTGCCGCCGCCGCCAATGCCAAAAAAGAAACCCCCATTTAAAGCGGAAAAACCAAAAACCATTGGAAAAACAAAGGGTTTCCAAAAACAAAATACAATTGCCGATTGTGAAAAATGGGGGGTTGCCAATGGGGTTGCAAAGGAAATTGATTATACCGGGGTTGATTTAAAATATGCAAATGATATAAATGAACAATTGTATTATTTAAGGAATAAATATCCGGGCACATTTTTAGAAAAAATTGGGGTAAATGAAACATCCGCTTATGCATCAGTTGGAAATAAAAGGATTATGAATTTAAATCCCGCATGGTTCGGAAATGTACAAAAATTCCAAAATAAAAGAGCCGGGGAGATGGCGGCATTGGCTAAAGTTAGAATTGACCCCAATCGCTCCGCCGCAAAAAATGTTGTAACCCATGAATTTGGGCATACATTGGTTTATGGGTTGGAAGTAAAAGGTTCATATAAATATGGAATAAAGATAAATCCCAAATATGCGGAAATAAAAAAAATCCGCCGGGATTACCGGGCAGAATTAAAAAGGGTTAGGAAAAAGTTTCCCGCCGGCCCCGGCCCCTTTGCTCCATCAAAACAATTTAAAGAAATATACATATCAGATTATGCAAATTATAAATATATCCAATCCGGGGATGATTATTCGGAATTTATAGCGGAATCATTTTCACAGTATGAAAGGGGAGAAATTAAAAACAAATTTACAGATAGAATGGGGAAATTTTTTGAACAACAATTTGGGGTAAAAAATGGCAAATGAATTAAAAACAGTAGATAAAATATTTCAATGTGGGGATTGCATCCATTACAAGGGGGCCCAAGTTCATCCAAATGGATATTCCCAATTACATATTTGTGTGGCATTCCCCAAGGGCATCCCCGACAAAATAATATTTAGTGATTTTATCCATACAAAACCATATCCAAATGATAAGGGAATAAGATTTGAGCCCAAAGGCCCCCAATAATGCAGAAAAATCTAAAAAAATGCATGGGTAAAATCCCCGGCCCATTAAAATCAAATCATCCGCCGGAAACCATTGCGGTATGCATGATTGTAAAAAATGAAGAAAGCAAAATTGCGGATGCCATTAATTCAGTAATACCATTTGCGGATGAAATAATTATTAATGATACAGGTTCAACAGATGGAACCATTGAAATAATAAAAGAATATCAAAAAATAATTAATAATCCGCCAATTATTTTAATTCAAAATCCATGGGAAAAATCATTTAGCAAGGCCAGGAACCAGGGATTGGCGAAAAGCAGATGCCAATGGAATTTTTGGTTGGATGCGGATGATAAGATTGAACCCGGTGAAGCAAATAAAATAAATACTTTAAAGCGGGCCCCCCTGGATAGGGTTTTTGGATTTACAATACAAAATACCAATCAATACGGAATGCCCAAGGCGGAATTTGTCCAGGTTCGGATGTTTCCAAACCATCCATTATTAGGATTCCGCCGCCGAATTCATGAACAGATATTGCCGGCAATTGCAGAATTGGGGCTACATTTAGTTTATACGGATGGAAAAATTATCCATACCGGTTACGAAAATGAACAATATAAAAAGAAAAAACAACATAGGAACCTGGAATTAATGGGGATGGAACCGGATGCCAATACCGATTATATGTTATTAATGGCCCAAGGGGACAGTAACTATATACTGGGGGAATGGGAAAAGGGAATTGATTTTTTCAAAAAGGCATATCAAATAAAAAACCTGGATAAAATCAACCTGGATGCATACCTGGTAATCCCATCCCGAATTGGGGCCGGGTTCCATGGATTGGGACAATTTAAAAAAGCGGCGGAATGGTATGAAATTGGATACCAAAGATGGCCCCAAAATATTGAAAACTGTTTTACCCTGGGTAAATGTTACGAAAAATTAAATGAACCGGAAAAGGCCCTGGAATATTTCAATAAAGTTTTTGAATTGCCAAAAATGATTACTAGTCAAAATTTAAGATATGACCAATGCCGGTTATATTCATTTCATAATGCAACCCGGTTATTAATGAACATGGGCCGCAATCGGGAATGTTTGGAAATACTGGAATTGATGCGGAATGCATATCCCGATTGGGAATTGGAATCAGATGATATAATACCAACCAACCAGGGGACAATTGTCCATGATACTATTTAAAATAAATAGTAAAGGATTTACAGATACCATGGCCCGGTTGCGAGAAAGGGCAATTAAGAAAAGGCCATTGATGCGGGAAATTGGCGGCATAATGCATGATGAAGTTGAAGAAAATTTTGATGCCCAGGGCCGGCCGGCCTGGAAGGATTTAAAAGATACAACAAAGGCAAAAAGGGCCGCAATTGGAAAATGGCCAGGTAAAATATTACAGGTTTCCGGCCAGTTGGTAAATTCAATCCAAGTTACAACAACAGAAAATTCCGCAATTGTTGGAACCAATAAAATATATGGCCCAACCCATGAATTTGGCGATTCCCGCCGTAAAATACCGGCCAGGCCCTTTTTAACTTTATCAAATGGAAGTATTAAGGAAATTGAAGATTCAGTTACCAGGTATTTATTAGGAAACCAATGATGCAACCAATAGATTTTGAAATTGATGATTTACCGGAACAGTTGCAACATATTGCAGATGTAATTGGGTTGCATTTAACAAAAAAAATGATGATGGAATTTAGCGGGGCAATGATAAAATTTCCAGTACATTGGCCGCCGGGGGTAATAAAAAGGTTTATATCATTAAATTATAATGGGAAAAATGCCAATGAATTGGCGGCCCGGTTGGGAATGTCCAGGCAAACCATATTTAATTACTTAAATGAAAAAATCAGTTGCCCATCCGTTCAAAATGTAACCATCCAAAAACCTGGTAATTAATTTTTTTTCCAATAGGGTATAAATTGCCTGGGGATTTACTGTTTCCCTGGCATCAACCCACATTTGCCGGGATATATGCATTATTTCCCGCAATTCGGATGAAGTTAATTTTGATTTAGTTGCCATTATCATGGTATCAAAGCAACCCCAACCCCGGCGGATGATTCATAAACCAGGAATGTATGCCCTGAATGGTAAATTGTTTTTACAGTATAATTACCGGCGGGGCCGGCGGATGCATCCGAAATGCAACCGGTTATTGTAAGGCCCCAATTTAAAATTCCAACAATTGCCATTACCCAAATTAATTTTTTCATCATTTCCCCAGGGTTGAAGTTGATGCCAGTTTTTCAATGAATTTTTCCAGTTGTTCATCATTCATTTTTTCAAACAGATTATTGCCAATATCCAATTCCTTTTTATCAACAAATTTTCCCATTAATTGCATGAATAATTTTGCCGCCTTAACAGAACCATGGGCGGCCTGGATGGAAACAGATGCCATTATATTATCAAACATCAGTTCATATTTTTCCCGCCGGGTTTCTAAGGATGTTTTTTTAAGCATTTTCAAATGGTTTTTAATTGTTGTTACAGAAACATTACATTTATCCGCCAATTCAATGTTGGTTGGGGGGGTTCCATGTTTTTGAATGTGGTCAAAAAATGCGGTACAAATAACAGTATGGTTGTATTCTTTATCCCGCCGGCCCCGGCCCTTTATCATTGGTATGGATGTTAAAGGTTCAGTAATTTCCAAATCATCTGTATTTAAATTTTCATTATCCATAAAATTATGCCTTTATTTGTCTTTCCTGGTTATACCTTTATTATAAATTAATTAATAATTTACATCCAGTAAAATATTGGGTTGAATTTGTACCGGAAACCTGGGTACATTGGAAGTATCATATTGCTTTTTACTCAAAATGGGGGCCCGGACAAAATGAAATATTTTAAACCAAAATCGGTTTCATGGTGGGCGGGCGTTTCCATTTTGGTAAAGGCCATTGCCCAATCCATAATTGAAAAATCCATTGATGTTGAAGGAATATCCCAAGGGTTGGGAATTATTGGCATCCGGGGGGCATTCAAGTAAATGAAGAAAGAAGTTTTCAAATCCGGAACCTGGACAGATTCAAGCGGAAGAACCCGCACATGGACAAATTCCGATATTGATAAAATGGTTTCTTCTTTCAATCCCGACAATCGGGAAATCCCAATGGTTGTAGGGCATCCAAAAACAGATTCACCCGCATTTGGTTGGGTTGCCAGGGTATGGCGGGAAGGTAATGGATTATGGGCGGAATTTAAGGATGTTGTTAAAGAAATGCAATCCGCAATTAAAAAAAAGATGTTTAAAAATACATCTGTTTCCATCAATCCGGATGGAACATTGCGGCATATCGGTTTTTTAGGGGGGGCCCAACCGGCCGTTCCCGGCCTGGGAAAAATACAATTTGAGGACAACCCCGAAATTGTAACAATAGAATATTCCGATTTGCCGGATGATGATGATTATACAGTAATTGAAGGCATGGATTATTTCAGTTTTATGGCCAATTATGCGGAGGGCATGGTTGTTCAGTCATTAATTTTTGAAAAATCTAAATTCCCAACAGCGGAAGCGGTAAGGGGATGGATTGCAAAAAACCCGCAATTTAAGGTAATAGAATAATGCCAGGTATTGAAGAAAAACAAAATACATTTAGGGTTCGACAAATTAACCCGGATGCATTTGATGCTGATTCATTCCGGATAATTAAAATTACCGATGGGGTAAATGCAGTTATAGGAAAAACCAAACAAAACAAAGGGGACAACATGAATTGGGAAGAAAAAGCCAAAGAATTGGAAATTAAACTGAATGATGCCAATGCCAAAATAACGGAATTGGAATCAAAGGTTACTGAAACCGAAGAAAAGGCCGCCAAAGCAGAAGAAAAATTTTCAGCAGAAGAACAGGCCCATATTGAAACAAAGGCCAGTATTGAAAAGGCAAAGATTGAGGCACAGGCCGCCAAAGAAAATGAATTTGTTGATGGGTTGATTAAGGCCCGCAAATTGAAACCCGCTGATAAAGAATTAACCCTTGTAACCCTGGAAAAATTGCGGGATGCCAATGAAATCGAATTTACAGATGCAGAGGGCAACAAACAGAAAAAAGCGGCACAAACCCAGTATATGGAAAACCTGGATGCCGTTGAACCATTTGTTTCTGATTCAGAAGATTTTACCGATGGAACAGAAGCGAATAAGGATGCAAAATTAAGCAAACTGGCAAAGGCCCGGATGGAAGAAAAGAATATTTCTTTATCCCATGCAACCCAGGAAATTATTGCCGAAAATCCATCATTGGCATAAACAGAAAATAAAGGAATTTTAAAACCAAAAAAAAGGGGAAAAAAATGGAATCACTTGGTAAAGTAATCAGCATACCGGCGGGGGCCGATTTGTCAAGTTCAACCGAAAAGGTTGTTCAGTTAAATTCAAGCGGCAACGTAATTGATATGGCCGCAATCACAAACATTCCAATTGGGATACTGAAAAATGCCCCGGTTACCGGTGAACCCGCAGAAATCGCAATTTCCGGTGTTTCCCGCATTTGGTTGGGTGCAACCCTGACCCCTGGGGCCCTGGTTGGTTCATCCGCCGCCGGCAAGGCAGTTGCAGATGCATCCACAAATTATAATGTTGGGGTTCTGCTCAAAGGTGGGGCAGATGGGGAAATTGGTGAAGTTATACTTGGCAGTAAAACGGCAACCGCATAATTGAGTTTTAACAAAAAAGAACAGGAACATTAAAAAAGGGGATTAATATGCCGGATGTACAGGCACAAATCGTTAGGGGCCATGTTCAGGATTTGAGCATTGCATACAAAAATACAGGCTATATTGCCGCAGAAGTTTATCCAAGAAAAGAGATAAAAAACGGCAAGGCAAAAATAACTGTTTACAACCGGGGGGATGCATTCAGGGATGAAGCCCAGTTAAGGGCCCCAGGAACAGAAACCCTGGCCGGCAATTGGAAATTGGATACTGTAAATGTTGATTCAATGCAGTATGCCCATAAATCCAAAGTTACCAAAGAGGATTTAAAAGCCGCCGGTTCCGGCATTGAAAATGTACCTGTAAATCTACAAATGGAATCCATTGAACAGAATGCCGATAAACTAGATTTAAAGGCGGAAAAACTGGTTGCAGATAACATATTTGCCAGTACATGGGTTGATGGTACAGCCGGTGGAGAGGATGCCGCCGGACTATGGACAGCATCAAGCGGTAACACATTCCTGGCAGATGTTGACAAGGCTATTTTGGCAATAAAAAATGCCGGGGTTCCCAGGTCAAATATAAGGATATTGATGGATGATACAACCTTTCAGGGGGTTATCAGAATTTCATCAGTTACCGGAGCATTATCATATACAGCAATCAGCAAAAAGGCCCCTGGCCTGGTTATAACTGAGGATATGTTGGCATCCCTGTTAACCATTGATAAAGTTGTAATTGGTTCCGCAATCTACAATTCCGCCAATGAAGCACAGGCCGGTGATGATTTTACCGCCGCCGGAATATGGGGAGCAACCAAAGGCCGGGCATTTGTATATTATTATCCCCCCAGGTTGGGACTTAAAACCATGTGTGCCGGGGTTTCCGCATATGAAAACATGGAAAACAACCAAAGAAGGGTTACATACAAATGGTATGAAAATGCCAAACATACCTGGATGTTTGAAAGCCAGGAAGAAATGGGCCCGGTTCAGGTATGTTCTTATGCGGGATATGCATTTAAGGATACCCATTCAAACTAATAATGCCGTTTTAAAAGGGTAATGGCTAAATGGCATATATTGATGAAACCGATGTTAAAAAGGTTTTACCGGAACAGGAATTAATACTTTTAACAGATGATTCCGGTTCCGGAACCATAAATACATCAAATTTATCCCAATGTATTGCTGATTCAGAAGCAATCATTGATGCATATTTAAGGCCCCAACATTCAGTTCCCCTGGATTCCCCAGGGGATTTAATTAAAAAGATTGATATAGAATTAACAATATTTCATCTTCATAAAAGGCGGGATACTGTTTCTGAAGCAATCAGAAATTATTACCAGGATAATATTGCCATGTTGGGTAAAATTTCCAATGGTTCCATTGCCATTTATTCCCCGGATTCATACCGGGCAACCGGCGGCCGTATTCAAACTAATAAAACCAGTACATCAAAGGTTTATACATCAGATGAAATGGATAAATATTAATGGATTTACTGGGGGCCGAAAATGATATAATTGCCAAATTGGCGGCGGATATTACATCAATTCCGGTTAGAACATATCCTAATACCCAATTTGATATTTATAAAATCATTCAAAAAGATGGGGCCATATTAGTACATTATAATGGTTCAACATATGATGATGCAATACCAAAAAGAAGTAAAAAGGTAATCCAAAACAGGGTTATCCAATGGGCAATTGTATTGGCATATAGGGGTATTACCGGCCCCAACATTGAAACAGTTAGGACAGCGGCATATGATTACCTGGAAGCAATCCGGGCATCCCTGACAGGTTATACAGTAAATTCAATGGATTATTCAGAAGTATTACGGCCGGTAAGGGATTCAATCATTGCCCAGGATAAAGATAAAGGCATTTGGTTTTATGAATTGATTTTTCAGCATGGATTGAATGAAGTTGAGGCGTATAAATAATGGCCATTACCCCAAAAATCAAAATAATAAACAAGTTGAAAACATTAATTCCTTTAATGACAATTGCCAATGGTTACAGCCGGAACTATGGTACAGTTGACCAGGATACCCCGGCCAGTATTAATTATCCGGCAGTATGGTTAGAATTTCCCGAAGATGAACCCATTGATGAAGATATTGAAGTAATTGAAAGGGATACAGTTAATTTATTAACCATGTTCAGGGTTAGGATAAATACAGCATCAGATTTGGATGAAGAAATGGGGGATATAAATGCCGATTTTTCCAAAATGTTTGCGGATAATTTAGGGGCATTACAGATTGAAGGGATGATTGATTACCGATATGCCGGCGAAAATACCGGATATAATTTAATTGCGGCCCATCCGGCGGATATTGTGATTGCATACAATTTATCCTACCGATGGCAACAGAAATATCCATATCAAACATAAAAGGGGATTACCATGGGTACACCAAAATTAATTAGAAAAAGCCAAATATTAGGCAAAGTTGAACAAACCCCAGGAACAGCGGAAACATTGACCGCATCAGAGGGGGAATGCCGTATAATTGTTGGAGCCGGATTTGAACCCGATTTACCAACAGAACCCAGGAATATTGCGAGAAGTTCATTAACAAATATTGGTTCCATACCTGGCCAAAAAGCCGGTACAGTATCATTTAGAACAGAAATAAATACCCCGGATACCATTACAGCAGATTCCGAATTTGGGGATTTTTTACAGGGTTGCGGGTTGACAATTAGCACATTATCAGTAATTACCATTGGGGCAATTTCATCCGGCCCATATCAGAGGGGGGAAACAGTAACCGGTTCAGTTACCGGGGATACCGGAAGGGTTTTAAAAGAAACAGCCAATGGGGAAACATCCTTATATATTGAAATACTTACAGGCACATTTGATGATGATGATGAAAATATTGTTGGGGCATCCGGGGCATCCGCAACGGCATCAACAGTTGCATCAGATGCCGGGCATATTGTAAAACCTGTTTCCGATAACCAAAAAACCTGTACAGTTGAATACCAGGAAGGTGGATATGCCTGGAGTGTGAAAGGGGCAATGTCCAACCTGGTTGCAACCCTGGAAGCAAGCAAACCGGGATATTTTGATTTCAATTTTACCGGGCCCAAAAATAATTTTGGAGATAAAGCATTAACAACCGGAATTACAAGGGATACAGAGGAACCCCCGATTTTGCAATGTGCAGAAGCAACAATTGATAGTACAACAATTGTTTTTTCAACAATTACATTTGATATGGGTAATAATGTTGTACATAGGATTGATGGAAATTCATGCGATACCGGAATAATTGCGGATTTTATTTCCAGTAGGGAACCTAAATTAACAATATCCTTTGAACATTTACCGGAATCAACCCTGGATATATTTGGGGATTTGGATGATGCCAGTAAAGTACCAATACAATTTACATTGGGCCAAACAGCCGGCAAAATATTCAGATTTTTTGCCGATAATGCCCAGGTAACAAATATTGGTATGGGGGATGCGGATGGAATCCGCACATTGGATGTTGAATTTACCTTATGCGGGGATGCCGGGGATTCAGATGATGAATTTGAATTTACTTTACAATAAGGGTTGAAAATATGCCAAGAAAGAAAAAAATAACAACAGATGCCCAGGCAACAACAGGGGAAAACCTGGGAACCAATCCGGAAGTGAAACCGGAACCGGGGGCCCCCAAGGCAGATGCGGCGGCGGCCCCCAAACAATCCCCCCAAAAAAAGGATGATTTAAAAGCCACATTTATAATGGCTATTATTGCGGGATTCAGCGGGGAAATGGATGCCGCCGATATTGCCGCCGGTTGTAATGGTTATGCCAAGGCCATGGTTGCATTGGCGGATGGTAATTTAATTAGAAACCAGTTAGCCGGGCAAGCTATAAAACCATTAATCCGGATTGGGGAATTATACGATAGGGCCGCAATCCAGGCATTTAAAATTGCGGATGAAATACTGAAAACAATCTAATTAACAACAATTCAACCAAAGGGGTAATGGTATGAAAGCAGTAAATAGTAAAACAACGGAAAATTATATTGCTGAATGTGACCGGGATTTACCGGAATCAGAGCAGACAATATTTAAAATCCGTCAATTAACAGTTGAACAGGAAGCCCATATTGAGGATGAATTGGGCCGGGTGAACCAGGGCGGGGAATTTGCAATTAACCTGGGAACCCAGGCATTATTGGCCCTGAATTTGGGGTTGGCAGATGTTGAAAACCTGGTTGATGATTCCGGCCAGGCCATTACCATGGAAAGGGATGAAACAAAAAGATATTTACCGGGAAAAATAAGGCCCTGGAAAAATGATAGTTTATCCAAAATTCCAAGGGCGGTAAGGAATGAAGTTGCCCAATATATCATAAATAATGGGAAAATTTCAGGGGAAACGGAAAAAAACTAATTATCCTATCTGCGGGGTTCATTGGATTTTGCAAACCCGGCAGATGGGAAACAATTTGTTTTACTTGTAAGGGGAACGGATGTACAGATTGCCAAAAAACAGGGTTGCAAATCCATTCCGAATTGCCGGAAACAACCCCCATGGCATCCCATCTGTTCCGGGCTTATGCCTGGTTGCGGAATTATGGACAATTGCCGGGGCCGGGGGCATGGGTGAACCAAACAGGAATATTTATCCGGGCCGTTGATTTTTGTGATTTAATGATTTCCAAAATGAATGATTGCCGAAAAAAACAGAATGAAGAAAATGAGTTAAAGCTCAAATTACTGGGGAAAAGATAAATGCCAAAAAATACTGTTGAAATTTCACTTGTTTTAAAAGATAGGATTGCCAGGGCATATAAAAGGGTTTCCGGTACAGTAAGGGGACAAAATAAACAAATTCAAACCAGTATTAAACAAACCCAGGCAGCCGCAAATGGATTATCCGGGGCATTGCGGAAGGTTGCCGGGGCCGCAACAGCATTTTTTGCATTCCGGGCCGCCAATAATATAATAAGGGATTCCATTAAATTGGCCGGCATCCAGGCAGATGCAGAAACCAGGGTTTCCCAAACTATAAAGGCAACCGGCCAGGCCGCCGGGGTTACGGCGGATGAATTAAAAGAAATGGCATCCGGATTGCAGAAAGTAACAACATTTGGGGATGAAACCATTTTAAGGGGCCAATCCATGTTATTGACATTCAAAAACATTGGTAAGGATGTTTTCCCAAAGGCAACAGAGGCGATGTTGAACCTTTCAACCGCAATGGGAACAGATGTAAAGGAATCCGCAATTCAATTGGGGAAGGCCCTGAATGACCCAAAAACTGGATTAACCGCATTGCGTAGGGTTGGAATAACCTTTACAGATGCCCAAGAAGAAATGATAAAAGGATTTCAGGATTCCGGGGAAATGGCAAAGGCCCAAACATTAATTTTACAGGAATTAGAATCCCAATTTGGCGGCCTGGCCAGGGCAGTTGCGGAAACAGATGAAGGCCGATTAAAACAATTTCATAATACCCTGGGGGATATACAGGAAAGATTGGGGAAGGCAATATTACCAGTAATATTGGATGTAACCAAAAAAATACAGAATTTTATCATTGAAGCCGAGAAAAGCGGAAAAATTCAACAGGCAATTGATGGGGTTGCCAATTCTTTTAAATGGTTGGTTGATAATATCAATACATTAATAAAGATTGGCAAAGTATTTTTTACAGTATGGGCAGTTGGGAAAATCCAGGCACTAGTAACCGGATTTGCAAGGTTGGCAACCGGATTAATAAGCATGAACCCGGTAATGGCCGGATTGACCGCCGCCGCCGGGGCCCTGGTTTTGATACTGGATAAAATGGATGAAAATGCGGAAAATAATGCCAAATCCATGGAAGCATTTACCAAATCATTACCCCAAACCCAGGATTTGAAGGCCCTTGTAACCCAAATGAATGAAACAAAGGATGCATTGGCCATTGATGAAGCAACCCTTGAATCATTATATGCCGGCCAAAGTAAATGGAGTGCCGCAATAAATGGAACATCCGAGGAAATACAAAACCAATCAACAACAGTACAGGCGGCCAGGGAAAAATTAGAAGGATTAAAGGCGAAATTTCAAGATTTGACCAATGCAACCAATCTAAAAATGTGGGAATCCGGTACAGATATGATAAAGGTTTTGGAGCATAGGATAAATAAATTATCCGCCGCCGCAACAACCGCAAAAACCGCATTGGATACCGGAACCGGCGGGGCCGGGGCCGGGGCCGTAACCGCAACAACAGGGGGAAAAGAACAGCCGGAAGCGGATGCCCATGTACAGGCCCATCAAAGGGCCATTGAAGCCGGCCAAAAATTACAGGATGCATTATCCATACAACGGATGGAAGGTAAAAACCGGGAATTAGCTGAATTAGAATTAGAATATCAGCAAAAAGCGGAAATATTACTGGCCGGCAATCAATCCCTTGAAAACCTGGATAAAGTATCAAGGGAAAAAAGGGCACAAAAATATTGGAAATACAAAAACCAGGAATTGGCAGACGAAAAAGCCAATGCAGATAAAACAAAATTAATTGAACAGGCAAAATTAAATTCCGCAATATCAACAGCGCAATCAATTGCCGGTTCATTGGAATACCTGGCCGGGAAAAGAAAAGAATATGCAAATTTGTATAAGGCTGTTGCAATTGGTGAAACTATAGTATCAACCTATCAAGGGGCCCAAAATGCATTTACATCAATGTCAAGTATTCCGATAGTGGGGCCGGCATTGGGGGCCGCCGCCGCCGCCGCCGCAGTTGTAGCGGGATTGGTAAGGGTTCATCAAATAACAGCGCAAAAATTTGCAACCGGCGGGGTTGTACAGGGTTCCAGGGATACAGTTCCGGCCATGTTGACCCCCGGCGAAATGGTTTTAAATTCCCAACAACAGCGCAATTTAATGAATATGGCCAATGGCAATGCATCCGGGGCCGTAACCAATGATATTACCATAAATATAGAAAATGGGGATGCCGCAACAGTTAGGGCCGGGGTGAATGCGGCCCTGGCAGATACTTACCAGGAAAGATTACAGGCATTTGCGGATATGGATACAGATGCCCAGGCATTGGAAGTAATGTAATGGTATGGGATGAAAATAAAACTGTTTATACCTTATGGGGTTATAAACCAGTTACCAAACCGGCAATCCAATGGATACGTTGTACAGATGGTAATTATTATGCAACCGATAGGGGAACGGATGAAGATGTTTTTGAATCTAATATTGTATTCAAGGGCCCTGAATCAGAAATGATAACCCTGGCCGGCATATTGGATGCAAAAAGAACAGTATTTGCCGTAAATTGCGGAACCGGGGAAGAAATATTTGGAGCGGATATTGATTATAGTGATACTTTGGTTGTTACAGTTGTAAAATATGGCAAAATGAAAAGGGCATCATTTGGCCAGTATGCCATGCCAATTACATTAAGATTGCGGAACCCATCATTTACCGGTTCCGCATCCCTGGCCGATTTACGTTTATCCCAATGGGATTATGAGGGGGATTCAACATATGATATGACAAAAATATTTTCATATAATGATTCAGCCAGGTATTTACGTTCATGGGTTGATGTTGGATTATTCCGGGCAACCTTTAAACAAACATTTGACGAAATGAAAGCAATCCGCCGGTATTTACTTACAACAGCGAGAACAGCGGCGGTATCATTTCCAACCCAATGCGGCATTCCATACCCATTTGGTTACCGGATGGGTTCAGGGCCATTTACTTGTAAAATCATCAAGTGGGATGATTTGGGCCGGCCTGAATTAGATACCGCAAATATTAGCATTCAATTTGCCAGGGAAATTACATAAAAATGGATAATGGAAATTTAACCCAATTGGGAATTGGCGGTATATTTACAGTAATGGTATTGAATATTGTATTCAATTTTTTAAAACCTTTTTTGGCAAGTAAAAAAAATTCATTTGAAATGGAAGCAAAAAGTACATCCAGGGATAATATTATGGCAACAGCGGCCAGGGTAACCAATATTGATGAATTTTTAAAAGATAGGGATGATACATTTTTTGGAATTAAAAACAGGATTGAAAGAATGGATGGAATAATTGGCCGGCGGAATGAACAGGATGTACCATTAATCTATAATCCCGGCCTGGAGAGGGCCATTGAAAAATTATCAACAAATTTGGAAAGGCAAACAGAAAGCACAAACCAACAAACCGCAATGATTGGCAAATTAATGGATAATTGTAAAAAAAAAGGTTAATTAATGGGCATTCTTGACTATTACAGCGGTGACAAGTCTATTACAGCCGGGACAGGTGTAAAAACCTTGAGTGGTATCGTTGACCAATCCGGTAATACATTTACCCCAAAAATTGTAATGCTCACAGCTAGTCCGATTAATGCGGATGGAACAGCGGCAGATGCTTATTTCTGTTTTGGTTTTATGGATGAAAACGGAGTTCAGGCTTGTAACTTTTTTGCGGATGCCGATGGCAGAAGCGGCACTACTAATACCTATAGGGGCCGGGATATTTCAAATGTATTACGATTTGTAAATGGAGGTGGAACAGACCAATTTGTTGCGGCTTATTCATCATTCGGTGATGGGTTTGTACAAATCAATGTAACTACCAATGCCTTTGGAGCTATAAGGTTAGGCATAACCGCAATCGGTGGCGATTGTATAACCGATTGGGATATTGAAAAATATACATTGGAAACCAGTAGCAGTACAACTACAAGAGATTTAGGCTATCAACCCGATTTGCTTTTTATAGCTTCCCACATGGGAACTAATAACGATACTACCGAGGGACTTCAAACTATCGGCTTTTTCGGCGGTAGTAATCAAAGATGTATTGGAACGTGGTCACAGGATGCCATTTCACTTGGCACGTCCGTATGTAAAAGAGTTATGCGGAATAACAGGGTAATGACTAGACTTGTTGGTACATCTCAAACGCATAGTTATTTAGCCGCATTTACAGGCACAGGATATACGCTAGAACAAAAAGAAAGCGGGGCAACTGATTACGCATTTGCCGTTATCGCATTGGCTATACAAACGGATAGCAGAATGGTAACCGCTATTAGCGATATGACAGAACAGGGCAGTACAGGAGAATATGAAAGCACGGCGTATAGTCTTCAACCAGTAGGGCTTTTCGTTTTTCAGGGCGGGGCAGATACATCATTTAATTCCGTGAATAGTAACTGCCTTTTAAACATTGGAACAGCATCCTCAAAAACAGATACATACTCGCATGGGTATGTATGCGACCACGGAGAAAGTACCACAGATACTTTCAACCATTCCGACAATAACGATTTATTAGTTAGATATAATGCTTCAAAAGTAGTCCAATGCCGTACACGCTTAGAAAGATTTGAATCTAACAAATTTGTATTAAATGAAATTACGGCGGGAACATCCGGGGTTTTAATTCCATATTTAGCGTTTTTTGTAAATCCAACATTTCCCGATGATTGGGATAAAAAGGTTAATTTAGCAACAATTGGATATTATGTTAAAAGCGAAATTACAGATTGCCCCTTAATGATAACGGAACAACAATTGATTGATGCCGGGGTTGACGCAACATTTTGGGCAAATGTACAGGATGGGGGCGGGGATTTGCGGGCATCATCCGATTCCGCCGGAACAACCCAATTGCCAATTAAGGTTGATGTTTGTGATGTTGCAAATGAAAAATTGGTTGTTTGGGTAAAAATGCCCACAATATCAACATCCGGCGGGGATACTTGTTTTTTATGGTATGATGTAGACCAACCGGGAATTTTACAACCCGCAAAGGATGCTACATATGGGGCAGAAAACGTATTTACATTTGCATCCCCCCAAGTTCGTTATTCGATGAAAGACAAATTTGATGATACAAGTGTAATACCTGATGATACTGCAAATGATAATGATGCAAATAAAAAGGCCGCCGGACAACCAACGGAAGTTGGGGTAAGTAGCACAAAATATGGATATGGTCAAGATTTTGACCGTTCAAACAGCGAGTATGCGGCAGGGCCAATTTTAACAGATACTTCATTTGCTGTTATGATAAATTTTAAAATGAACACGGCAACGAGTGGAACAAGATACAGGATTGCGGGAAGTTTTAATGCATCCGGTTCAGACTATGGTTGGGGACTTACTAGGGAAGTTAATGATAAATTCCAATTATGGATAAAGGATAATTTGGGTAATAGTTTTATAATATATTCTGATGATACATATACTGACAATGATTGGCATAATATAATATTAAGAAGAAATCTAAACGAAATTTCAATGTATATTGATGGCATAAAACAGGCCGATACTGAAGGTTCGAATACAATGACTGCATCCGGTCAAGGTATAAGATTGGGAATGATTTATACAGCCGTTTCAACATCTAATTTTTTTGATGGTATCATTGACGATTTTATTTTTTGGAATGAATATAATGATATTACTGATAATGTTTCATTAATGTATAGCAATATGATGGTTGATACAAGGCGGATATGGGGGCCATATGGTAGTGGCACATTGCATTACTATAAAAATTTATTAGCGGGAAATTAAAGGGGATTACCATGCAGAAAAATGTAGCAAGTCAAAAATGGAGAGTGTTCGCATTTGATAGAACAGACAATTCCCCAAAAACAGGGGATGCGGCCAATATTACAGCCAAAATATGCAAAGATTGGGGAACAAAGGATGCGGTTACGGATACCAACCCAACCGAAATTGAGGATGGGTATTATGAATTTGATTTAACCCAATCGGAAACCAATGCCAACAATTTGGATTTATACCCCGAATCATCAACAACCGATATACAAGTAATTGGGGTTCCGGGCAATTATGTAACAACCGTAATTGCCGGGGCAACCATGGATGCCAATTTGGTTTCCATTGATGGGGAATTAACCAATGGAAATAATGCAACATTATATTTAAAAGCCTTAGATATTCAAAACGATTCAGGGCCCGGAATTAATGTTGCCGGCACAACATATGGAATAAAAACAGATGCATCCGCCGGGCCGGGGTTATACGTTGAAGGCGGCGGGGCCGCAACCGGGGCCGCAACATTTGTGCATGATGGGTTAGCATCCGGGTATGGTATGATAATTCAAAGCGGGGATGGCGGGGCCGGCCTGGAAATCCGGGGATATGATGGGGATGCCCCAGGTTTAAATATTTATGGGAATGGGGATGGTTCAGGAATTGATATAGCGGCCGGAGCAACCGGCAATGGTATTGATATTGATGCAACAGCCGGCAATGGTATTGATATTGATACAGCAGATGGAGAAGGTATTGATGTACGTTCAGCAAATGGAACAGCATTATATTGCGAAGGTAATGGAGCGGATGAATCCGGAGCATCATTTGTAACCGGTACAGCCGCATCCGGATATGGAATAACTTGCCAATCCGGGGCCGGCGGGGCCGCAATGCGATTAAAAGCCTGGGATGGGGGGGGTAATTCCAAGGGATTGGATATTACTGGATATGGAACGGAACCCGCTGTTTCCATGGTTGCGGATGCTGATAATGGCCTGGAAATTACTGCCGGTAGTAATGGAACCGGAATAATTATTACAGGGGCCGGAAGTGGAAACGGAATTACAATTACAGCCGGGGCAACCGGGGATGGAATTGGGGTTTATGCAACAGCCGGGGATGCGGTACTATTACAAGCAAATGATGGGGATGGTTTATACATCCAGGGCGGCACAAATGGCAATGGAATATATGCCATTGGAGCCGGAACCGGGGCCGGAATCCATGGAAAAGGCGGAACAACCGGAAATGGTGTAATTTGCGAAAAAGGGGCATCCGGTTCAAAGGATATTGATGCGGATGAGATTGATGACATAAAAACAGTTACAGACAACAATAATTCCGGCATAATTGATGCAAATATTGTGCAGATTGATGACCAAACAGATGGGGTTACCAATCTGCAAAAGGGTTCTGAAGCGGTTGTTTATTCATCCGCAAAAACCGGTACATTGACAAAATCCGCAATGACTACCAATTTAACGGAATTGGATGATGACCATTACAATGGCCTGGTATGTAAATTTATTACCGGGAACCTGGCCGGCCAGGCGGCAGTTGTTTCTGATTATACCGGGGCAACAAAATTAATAACATTTGAGGATGATTTAACAGAGGCCCCGGCCAATGGGGACGAATTTGTATTATTGTAAATTACGGCGGCGGCGGGAAATGAATGTTGTTGAAAAATGCCATTACCCAACATTTCCCGCTTGCCGTTCTACATTAATGGATAAATAAATGGCATCAATTACCCAACAATCCAGTTATGCAATCCCACAAAGGAAGGATGGAAGTTTTGGGGGAAAAGTCGCATCCCCAATTGATTATTATGTTGCAATACAGATTGAAACCAATGCGGCGGCCGGGGATGCCAATATTGGCCTGTATTATGATTCAGTTGAGGGTAAATATTTTTTCAGATGGGTTACAGGCCGGCCAGGATATGGGCCGGGGCATCCCCCCCTGGGGGAAGTGGATTCCAATTCATTATGGGCGGAAGGTATAATTACCAGTTTAAAAGGCATATCCCCAATAATCCGGATGATTGATATAATTGTTCATGGTAATTATGGCAGTTTATCCGGGGCCAGTTTTAAAATCAAAAATACCCCAATTGCCGGAAAATCATTTTGGAAATATGTTGAAGATAATTCCTATTATCTGATTAACCGGAAAGTGAAAATATATGTTGTTTTGGATGATTATTTTTACCAGGTATGGGGTGGGGTTGTATCATCAACCGGATATAATGAAACAGTTTATTCAATAGAATGTGAAGATGATTTTAAAAATTTACATAAAGCATTGCCCCCAACAGAATTAAATTCCAGTTCATTCCCGAATATTGACCCCGAATATATAGGGGATAAAATCCCGGTAACAATAGGGAATGTATTGCGCTCAAAATTAATGAATATTACCGGCAAATCAGAAGCAATAACCCTGGGGGCCAATGATTACTGGGATATAAAAGTTACATCCGCAACCGCAGTTGATGTTGATTCAACCGACAGGATACGATTGGAGATAAAAACCCCAAATGGAAATTTTCCGGTAAATCATTTCAGGGATACCGGGGAATATTATTTAAGGGTTTTAAAAGGCGGAACATTGCAATCCATCCGGGTAATTGATTCAGAAGCAACAACCGGGGCCGCCGGTTCGGAAACTACAAAAATAATATTGGCAAAAATGTTCAAAGATTTGGATTTTGCAACATTTAATTCTGACCATGTTTATGGTTCTGACCCGGTAACCAATGACTGTTATTTTTTCGAGATAATCAAAATGGATGTTTATTATTTAACATCCGATAAAGCAATAAATGGTTATCTATTATATTCG
>Ga0272441_10002532_pt1 | contig 36643 bp, 39 predicted proteins | sample SSMProp6N_FD_193582 | JGI IMG/M metagenome (GOLD analysis project Ga0272441, IMG submission 193582) | Marine sediment archaeal communities from Little Sippewissett salt marsh, Falmouth, MA, United States - SSM-Prop-6N | ecosystem: Environmental > Aquatic > Marine > Wetlands > Sediment ...
TACTATGTACATCAGGAACCTCAGGTAACGCTGGCGCAGCAGGTTCATCAGGTTCATCAGGAACCTCAGGTAGTTCAGGTAGTAGTGGTAGTTCAGGAACAGATGGAACCTCTGGTAGTTCAGGTAGTAGTGGTAGTTCAGGAACAGATGGAACCTCTGGTAGTTCAGGTAGTAGTGGTAGTTCAGGAACAGATGGAACCTCAGGAACCTCTGGTAATGCTGGCGCAGCAGGTTCATCAGGTTCATCAGGAACCTCAGGTAGTTCAGGTAGTTCAGGTAGTTCAGGAACAGATGGAACCTCAGGAACCTCTGGTAATGCTGGCGCATCAGGAACCTCAGGTAGTTCAGGTAGTAGTGGTAGTTCTGGAACAGATGGAACTTCAGGAACATCAGGTAGTTCAGGAACAGATGGAACCTCAGGTAGTTCTGGAACAGATGGAACTTCAGGAACATCAGGTAGTTCAGGTTCATCAGGTAGTTCAGGAACAGATGGAACATCAGGTAGTTCAGGTTCATCAGGTAGTTCAGGAACAGATGGAACCTCAGGAAGTTCAGGTTCATCAGGAACCTCAGGTAGTTCAGGTAGTAGTGGTAGTTCAGGAACAGATGGAACCTCAGGAACCTCTGGTAATGCTGGCGCAGCAGGTTCATCAGGTTCATCAGGAACCTCAGGTAGTTCAGGTAGTAGTGGTAGTTCAGGAACAGATGGAACTTCAGGTAGTTCTGGAACAGATGGAACTTCAGGAACATCAGGTAGTTCAGGTTCATCAGGTAGTTCAGGAACAGATGGAACCTCAGGAACTTCTGGTAATGCTGGCGCAGCAGGTTCATCAGGTTCATCAGGAAGCTCAGGCACTTCTGGAAGCTCAGGTAGTTCAGGAACAGATGGAACCTCAGGTAGTTCTGGAACAGATGGAACTTCAGGAACATCAGGTAGTTCAGGTTCATCAGGTAGTTCAGGAACAGATGGAACCTCAGGAACATCAGGAAGAGATGGTGCCTCAGGTAGCTCAGGTAGCTCAGGAACTTCTGGTTCATCAGGTTCATCAGGTAGTTCAGGAACAGATGGAACCTCAGGTAGTTCAGGTAGTAGTGGTTCATCAGGAACAGATGGAACCTCAGGTAGTTCAGGTTCATCAGGTAGTTCAGGTTCATCAGGTAGTTCAGGAACAGATGGAACCTCAGGAACCTCTGGTAATGCTGGCGCAGCAGGTTCATCAGGTTCATCAGGAACCTCAGGTAGTTCAGGAATAGATGGAACCTCTGGTAGTTCAGGCACAGATGGAACATCAGGAACTTCAGGTAACGCTGGCGCAGCAGGTTCATCAGGATCATCAGGAACCTCAGGTAGTTCAGGAACAGATGGAAACTCAGGTAGTTCAGGAACAGATGGAACATCTGGTAGTAGTGGTTCATCAGGAACTTCTGGTGCGGCTGGCGCAGCAGGTTCATCAGGTTCATCAGGAACTTCTGGTGCGGCTGGCGCAGCAGGTTCATCAGGTAGTTCAGGAACCTCAGGTGCGGCTGGTTCATCAGGTTCATCAGGTACTTCTGGTGCGGCTGGCGCAGCAGGTTCATCAGGTTCTTCTGGTAGTTCAGGTGCCGATGGAACTTCTGGAACAGATGGTCAAGATGCTTCTGGTTCATCAGGTTCATCAGGAACATCAGGTAGTTCAGGTTCATCAGGTAGTTCAGGAACAGATGGAACCTCAGGAACTTCTGGTTCATCAGGCTCATCAGGCTCATCAGGTTCATCAGGAACCTCAGGCACTTCAACATCTATTGGTGATTTTGGACATTTACGTTGGAATTTATTTGAGTGTGATGGCACGACCTCGGCAAATTGGAGTACATCTATGGACGGTTGTGATAACTACTTTAAATTAAATAATGCTGATGTGTATTTAAACCAAGGTAACATTAATGTTGATACTAATGATGGTTGGATACAATCAAATGAGACAATACACGCTAAAATAAGTTTTAATGCTGATATAAACTGGCCTTCGGAAGGTTATGGTGTTAGATATGCTCTATATAAGTCTAACATGCCTATGTTAGAAACAGAAGGAGTATATTATAATGGTGGTGATACTGATGATATACATAATGTAGGTTTTGATATAATAACTGGTTTAACATCTGGAACAGAATACACTATACAATTTAGAAGTGTAGCTAATGAAACCGTTTTAAAAGTATATAACGCTAACTTTAACATTTTTAAATTAAAAAATATATAAGAAGAATATGGACGCAGCAACAATAATAACTATAATAATCTTTTCGATTGGAAACATAGGAGCTTTTATTAATTTTTGGGTTAAGTTTAATATAAAAATTAAAGAACTTGATTTAAAGATACAACAAATAAGTAAAGATATGGGTAATATGATAATTAAACACAATGAAGATAAAATACTTTTAGATCACAGGATCAATAAAGTTGAAGATGAACACGAAAGGTGTATTGATAAATTAGAAAATAAGTTTAATCAAGTAGAGGTAAAATTAGATACTTTATTAAAGATTTTCAACGAGTTTAGAATATATTATGAAAAAGACAAATTGAATAAATAATGATTAAAATTGAAATGACTATAACCTTTACAAAGGTTATAGGACTAATAACACTTATTCTTTCTTTTATTAGTATGATAATTTTAAATGATACTAATATATTTTTGGTGGCTCTTCCAACGATAGCTGGTATGGTAGCTAACCAAGATTATCAACGTAGGAAAAAACATAATAATTTTCAACAACCAACCATAGAAAAAAGAATAAATGAAGAAGAAGAAATAGAATACTTATGATAGAAAAAGATTTATATAAAATTAAATGGTTTGATCAGAATATAATAGGTGTGGATGAAATTGATCTATTTGATGATTTAGTTGATATGAAAATTGAAATAAGACATTATAAAAGTATATTACAAAACTATAAGAGATTAAAATTAAATGATATAATAGGTTTTGATGATGAAGGGGTTTATATTTATAATTTTGATACCCATAAATTAAAAAGAACATAAAAAAATTAATATATAATAAAGCATAATTAATTGATAATTTTTTACTCCCACTTTTGAAGTAGCGCTTTTTTAGGTGGGAGTTTTTATTTAAAAGAAAAAGTCCCTGATGATGGCAGGGACTTTGGTAGTTTAGTTAGTTTTAATACAAAATGGATTAAAATATAATTGAGAAGAAACCAATAGCCAATATAATACCTATAATAACTTTAATAACATCTAATGCTACTTCTTGATTTTTTGTAGTTCCGTTTTCTTTACTCTGTTCTTCGTAATAATTTTTTTCTTCTTTTTCCATAATAATTTATTTTTTTTAATAACGTATATATTTAATTAAGTCCTCTACTTCTTTTTGTAGCTCTTTATTGCGTTTGATTAATTTTTTACACAACTTTTTGTAATACTTCTTATTCTTTTTCATTATCTAATATAATAAGAAAATTAAAAAAAGTTTAAAAAAAATTGTAAAAATTAAACTTTTGACTTTTTTTTATTTATATATAATAGAAAATAATAATAAAAATATGAAAAAGAGACAAAGTAAAAACATCGGTAAAGAAGTTAGAGGGTTTAACATTAGCAACATACTTTATGAAAAGTTTAAAGTTATATCCTCAGCTATGGGAGATAAAATGGGTGATATAGTAGAACAATCTATTAGAGATTATTGTATAAAGAATAAAGTAGAAGCCTCCGAGAGAATAAAACGTTTTTGGGAGGAGAAGTAAAATGATAAACTATAAAGAAATAAACACAGACAAATTAAAATGGGTAGAAGAACCAGAACATTTTATTTATAGAAACAAAGAGTTCATTATGACATATGTTAATGGCATATATGTTGGTTTAAAAAATGAACAAGAAACTATACAGGCTTGGAATTATATAGGTAAGATTGTAGATCATATCAAAGAAGTTGAAAATGATATACAACAAGCCGCAGTTTTAGATATACCTTTTTATCAGAATCACAGAAGATTATCTAAAACATATCAAGTTATATTGATAAAAAACAAAAATAAAAAATGGACAAAATAGATAAAGAAAAAGAGTTAAGAAAGAAATGGAAGCATTGGATCATTTTTAAACCTAATGATGATATTTTATGTAAAAAAAATTATATTGATACTATAAACAATATAACTTTTAGAAAGAACCATTTATATAAAATTAAAAAGGTTATAAATGTAAAAAATAAAAATATCTTATTTTATATTTACAATGAAGAATATAAAAAAGGTTATCATTTTGAATATAGAACAGATGTAATAGATTATAATCCTTTAAATACTTTAATTAATAATTTTTTCTATTCAAAACAAAAAACAAGAGAATTAAAGTTAAAAAAAATAATAAAAAATGGACAAAATAAATAATGAGATAGATGACTTTCTATCTAATGAACCGAAACAACAAAAAGAATTAAACATAGAACCCAAAATAGAAAAGAGATTATGGCCTTTAACCCAAGATGAATATGAAGGTTTAGAGAAGAGTATATTAAAAGAAGGTTTAAGAGAACCTATAATAGTATGGAAAGATTATAATTGTATTATAGATGGCCATAATAGATACTACATATGTAGAAAACATAATATACCTTATAAAGTAGTATATGAAGAATATGATAATTTAGAAGATATATTAATATGGGTAGATAAGAACCAGTTTAATAGAAGAAATTTAAATGATAAACAACGCGATATATTATTAGGAAGAATATCAAGAGAATATAAAATGCCAAGAGGAGATGCTGAAACTGCCAGAAAACGAGCGATAGGCCAACATGGCCTATCGCCGATACCACAACAAGATATCGCCGATGAAATGAGAGTAGGTTTAAATACTTTAAAAAGAGCCGAGAAGTTTTTAAACGCTATTGAAGATATAGAAAGAACAACAGATAAAGAAACGGCTGATAAAATAATAACTGGTGAATTAAATATACCAAAGAAAGATATATTAAAGATAGGTGAAATGGATCCCTTTAAACAAGAAGAAACTATAAAGTTAGTAAAAGAAGGTAAGAAACCTTTTATTAAACCTAAACCAGAGAAGAAAGAAAAAAACCAAGAAGATGCCTTTAAAGATTTATATATCAAAATTAGAAACCTAAAAACACATATACCTTTAATAGAAAATTATATCTTATATGATCAAGTAGATGATACTAAACTATTAATGATATCATTTAAACTATATGATGGAATGTTAAATAAACACGAATTAAACTATTATAAAATGTTTGATGAAATGTTAAAACTAAAAGGTGGTTTAAATTATAGAGGTTTTTTTGTATTACAATTTGAGAACACCTCATTTGAAGATGGTAAAGTTTATTTAGTAGATCAGCCATTAGATGAATATGGTTTTAAAGAAAGATCAGAAGTAAAGTCCTGGATTAGTTTTAAGGCTAAAATGTTAAATAAATTGAAATAATGAATAAAGAAGAAATAAAGTTTATAGAATATGTTAATGACTTTTATGGTATAGATGGTATATATAACCGTTTTTTTAATAACACTTTAACCAAAGAAACTATCATAAGATACTATAAGTTATATAAAGAGTATAAGAAGAAAAAAATTATACAACCAACAGGAGAGATCATAGATTATGATGATATATATTATGATTTTGGTAGTTATGATAGAGAGTATCTGAGAGATATAATTTTAATGTTAGAATATAATAAACCCATAAATGAATTAGAATATGATATAAGTAATTTTTTTATATATTTAAGAAAAAAGAAAATAATAAAATTAAATAAACTAAAAAATAATTAAAGAAAATGAAATGGTATATAATTTTAATAATTTTATTAACTATTCCTATATTGGGAATTATATATACAAACCTATTTGTGTATTGGTTGTTACTTGGTATATTTGGTAGTTGGTTTGTTGTAGGAACTTATAATAGAATAATTAATTGGTTTGATGATGATAAAGATATAAGGTTAATGAATAGGTTTAGAAAAACAAAAACATATAAAGGTTTTAATATAAAGTTTAAATATAAAAAATAAATAAACTTTTTAAAAAAAAAATGACTACCCTTTTGACTTATATGAAAATAAAATGTAAGAAAGATTATTATAAAGATGATGAATTAGTTTTTATAGCTGGTGAGAACTATTATATAAAAAATAAAAGATTTATTGAAGATTATATAAATATAGATAATTATTCAAGATTAAAAGATTACTTTTATGTAACTAAATTAAAATATGAGTATGAAACAAAAGAAGAAAGAAAAGAAAGAAAAGAAAAGAAAATAAAAATAAAAGAAGAAAGAAAAGAACGTAAGAAGGAAAATAATAAAAGAAAAGAACGTAAAGGTTTAAATACTTATATACTAACCAATCCTAATGGTGTAGAATATGAAACAGATAATATCTATCAGTTTTCATTAGATTATGATTTAAGCCATAGTCATTTAATATCAGTAGCAAAAGGTAGAAGAAACCACCATAAAGGTTGGAATTGTAGATTTAAAGGTCAAGAAAAAACTAATAATAGGCAAAAAATAAGAAACATTTATATAGTAACAGATCCTAATGGTAAGGAATATGAAACAAATAACATAACAGCATTTGCCAAAGAAAAAGGATTATGGCATTCGCATTTAATAAATATAGCAAAAGGAAAGAAAGGTTGTTTTTACCATAAAGGTTGGAAATGTAGATTTAAAAATAATAAAATAAATGAAGAAGAAACCTAATAAACAAGAAATTATGGAAGTATTAAAACATAACAACTCTATAATAGGTAGAAGAGTTGAAATTATAGATAATAAGACTATGATTATACATGATGGAAACTATACAAAAGGTATAGTTATCAATGTAGATGATATAGATACAAATAAATTAAAATAATTTAATATATAGATAGTTTTATTTTATTTTTGTTTTTTTATTGTGTAGGAAAACCCTTGAATAACCCCCAAGGGTTTTTTTTTATTTTTGGGGGGATCAATTTCAGGGGGGATCAATTTCAGGGGAAAACCGGCAAGATCATATAGGAATTGTTATATAATATATTATATATATACATATGATCTTGCCGGTTTTTTATAAGACCTTATAAACCAATAAATTAAAAAATTAGTTTTTATGATTTTTTTGATAACCCGATTGGTTGAAATTTTATATCCTGTTTTGATGGGATCTCGCCTTTATATTCTTTAATATCTGTTATAATATGTTCAGTATCTTTTTTATTCCTATTTTTTTCATTAAATATAGAGGCAAAAGAAGATTTAGCCTTTAAACTATCTTTTTCTTCTAAATAGTAATTACTTTCCAGGATTTCTACAATCCCATTTTGTAATTTATTAATGGTATGATATTCTATTTTATACTTCATTATACCTTATATATTAAAAATATATTTTTGTTTTATTTGTTCCATAAGAAAAAATTAATATATAGTTATAATGAAAAGAAAAAGAGGCAGACCCAAAGCCAAAATAAAGAAAAAGACCTATTGTTTTTATTTAAGAGTAGATAGTATGGATAATCTACAAAAGTTGTGTGAATTGAATAAAACAAAAATAAATAGAGTATTTGAGAATTATTTAGAAGCCTTTAAAGATAATGAGTAATTAAGTAATTAAATACTTCAAAAATAGAAAATTAGAATGGCCAGAAAATGGGGAGTTAAGAAAACAAAGGAGATGAAAGATGCTTTTATTGAACAATATGTAAAGTCGGATGGTATGGTGAGTTATGCTTTAAAGAACCTAAATATACCTAACTATCTTTATTATGATGTATGGTTAAAAGAAGATCCTGATTTTAAAAAGCGAGTAGAAGATAGTTATGAGAAGGTTATAGATTATGTAGAAAGTAAGTTATTTGAATTGATAAGAAACGGTGATAAAACCGCCATACTTTTCTATTTGAAATGCCACGGTAAAAACCGTGGTTATATTGAAAGAAAACAAATAGAACAAACAACTACTATGAACCTGAACACTCCTATACAGATTAATATAATACCACCACAATTACAACAACCAGAAGAACCTAATAAGTTAGAAATTAAAGAGGTTAAAAAGATAGATAAGAAAAATGGAGATTAATTTTAAACCAACCATTATTCAGTGGAAGGTTTGGGACTATTTATTTGATAACATAACTACCCAAGTTTTATTTGGTGGTTCAGCTCGTTCTTCTAAAAGTTTTCTAATCTGCGCCTTTTCAGTAATATATTGCTTGGCATACCCAGATATAGCTGGCGCTATATGTAGAAGCCGTTTAACACATCTGCGTAAGACAACATTACAGACCCTATTTGAGTTCTTTAATATGAACAATATGAAAGAAGATAAAGATTATAATTTTAATAGAACCGATATGATTATAACTTTTCCTAATGGTTCTAAACTATTCTTTTTAGAATTATATGACAACCCTTCAGATCCTGACTTTGATAGAATAATGAGTATGGGTTTAACCTTCGCCTGTGTAGATGAGGTGAGTGAAATTAGTGAAAACGCCATTAACAAATTACAAACCCGTTTAAGTCATAAACTTTTAGAATATAGTTTAAAACCTAAACTATTGTTAGCTTCAAACCCTAACCGTGGGTGGTTATATAACCAATACTATAAACCCTTTAAAACCAATCAGTTGCCAGAATATAGAAAAGTCGTCCTTGGTCTTCCAACAGATAACCCATATGTAAGTGAAGACTATATACATAATTTAGAAAGTTTAGATGAGAGCACCGTCCAGAGATTAAGATATGGTAATTGGGACTATGATGATGATATATTCAACTTATTTAATTATGATAACGTAGTCCAGGCATTCTATAATGAAATGATAGACGAAACAGGTAATTATATAACCTGTGATGTTGCCAATGTTGGAGATGATAAAACTATTGTAGGTATATGGAAAGGTTATCATCTTATAAACATATATGAATATAGTAATATGACAACAGATCAGATTGTAGGTATAATTAAAGAAAAAATGAGAAACTACCATACTCCAATTTATAATGTTCTGGTAGATGCTGATGGTATAGGTATAGGTGTTGCTGATTATTTAAAATGTAAGCAGTTTAAAGGTGGTTCAACAGCGTTGAAAAAAGAAAACTATATGAACATTAGAAGCCAGTGTTATTTTAAATTAGCCGAGAAAATTGTAAGTGGGACTATAAAGTTTTGTGAGCCTTATCGTGAAAGAATTATTCAGGAGTTATTACAACATAAACGTAAAGAGAGTGATAATAAAGTAGGAGTGATTAGTAAAGATGAAATTAAAAGAAAACTGGGTAGAAGCCCAGACATTGCCGATATGATAATGATGCGTTGCTATTGGGATTATCAGTCGCCAGGAAAAATATATGTATATTAATATGAAAAGATTTAAGTTATATAATGATGACAATTTAGAAAAGTTGAAAACTATACCACCTAATAGTGTAGATAGTGTGGTTACAGATCCTCCATATGGATTAAAGTTTATGAATAATAAATGGGATCATAATGTTCCAAGTGTAGAGTTTTGGAGAGAAGTTTATAGAGTTTTAAAACCAGGTGGGCACGTTTTAAGTTTTGGTGGAACAAGAACATATCATAGAATGGTTATTAATATAGAAGACGCAGGTTTTGAGATTAGGGACCAGATACAGTGGTTATATGGTTCAGGTTTTCCAAAGAGCCACAATATAGGAAAAGCGGTTGATAAGAAATTAGGGAATGAAAGAGATGAAATTGGTGTTAAGGAAAATTATCAAGATAAAAGAGGTAATGGACATACCTCGGTTTATGAAGATGCTAAACCAAGAATAGATATACCAATTACAAAAGGATATTCTAAATGGGAAGGCTGGGGCACAGGTTTAAAGCCCGCCAACGAACCTATATGTTTAGCCAGAAAACCAATATCAGAAAAAACCATAACTGATAATGTGTTGAAATGGGGAACAGGTGGAATAAATATAGATGGATGTAGGGTAGGTAGTGAGATTATTACTACAAACGTTAATAAAGGGCCAGGTAAAAACGGTATATATGGTAATTATAAAGGTATAGATAAACCTACTACAAACGAAGGCCGCTTTCCCGCCAATGTTATTTTAGAGTGTACCTGTGATGAGGTTATTCACACCAACCCAGATTGTCCATGTTCTATGTTGGACGAACAAAGTGGACAGAGTAAAACCAATATAAAAAAAGGTGAAATAGATAGGGATGCTGGTGTGTTTATAGACGAAAATGGTGAAAGAAAAACAGGACACAAAAAGAAAGTATATCCTAATACAATTAATGATAGCGGCGGAGCCAGTAGATACTTTCAACAAATTAAACACACCAACCCAGATTGTCCATGTTCTATGTTGGACGAACAAAGTGGGTTTTTGAAATCAGGAGAAGTTAAACCACATCATAAAAAAAATAAAACTGCTAATGGTTATCAAGGTAATTGTTATGGTAAGTTTAAAAACGAAGATACATCATTAAGTGGTTATGGTGATGGTGGTGGAGCCAGTAGATTTTTCTATTGTGCCAAAGTATCAAAGAAAGAACGTAATTTGGGACTTGATGATTTTGAAGAAAAGGAAAGTTCTTCTTTAAAGAAACAAAATAGAAAATGTAAAAAATGTGGTTTTTGGGAGAATAAAGGTGCCGGCAATGGGGTTGATTTTTGTAAATGTGAAGAACCTGTTTTTGAAGATAGGACATTTATACATAAAGTAAAGAACAACCACCCAACAACTAAACCTGTTAAACTTATGAGATATCTATGTAGATTAATTACTCCCCCTAATGGTATAGTTTTAGATCCTTTTATGGGTTCAGGTTCAACAGGTATAGCCGCTTTATTAGAAGGGTTTAGGTTCTGTGGTATGGAGATGGACGAAAACTATTTTAAAATAGCTGAAGCCAGAATTAAAAATTATGAAAAATATAATGAAATTAAAAATTAATATATAAGAATATGAGACATAGAATATATGATTTAATAGATGAAATGGGTCCGAAAGAAAGAGAATATGTAGCCAATCTAATTGAAACAGCTCACGAGAAAAGAAAGCAGACGATGACGATGTTATATGCCGAGTGTGGTATGACGCGTAGTGATACTTTCAAGCCGATATGGGCAGACTTTAATACTCCACCCCAGATGGATCCAGAAGTAGGTGATATGAGTTTTGTAGAGCAGAAAATAGACAATATGATATATGATGAAAAATTAAAAAGTGAAAATGAGAAAGAAAACTAAAAGTGAAAATGAACAAATTAACAGCGTTATATCATTTAACACTACAAGAGATATGAAAAATGAATTAAGTCGTTTTGATTATATTGAAAAACAATTAGGCAATAAAAGTAGCATATGTTTGATAGTTCGTAAAGCCTGCCAAGAGTATATAGATAATCATAAAAATTATTATAACCAAAAATTAATGGAGTTATTAGATGTGTAATAGTTTAGTAAATGATTGGATCAATAAGAATTATTATAAGATGCGTGATAAGTGTTTTAAACTACATTATAGGCCTATCAGTTGTGAAGAGAAACAAGATATATACCACGAGGTTTTAATCCAGTTTTTAAACTCTAAAAAGGCTGTGAAGGTTATATTAGAAAACAAAGCAGAGGCTTATTTAATGACTATGTATAAGATGAATTGTTTTTCTAAAACCTCGCGTTTTCAGTATGTTTATAATAAAGATTATTATAACTCCCATATAGATATAGATATATTAGAAGATGAAATTGATTTTAATGAATATACAACAACAGGTATGGGTTCTTATCAGTATATAAACACGATGTTAGAAAAATTAGATATATTCTTTGTAGATAAAATTGTGTTTAAAGAATATATGAAAAAGAAATTAGAAACCCCAGATTATACAATTAAAGAATACGCGAAGTTTTTAGAATTAGATTATAACGCTATTTTAATAATGATAAACCGTGTAAAAATGTTATTGAGAGAAAAAAAATAATAAACTATGAAAAAGATTAAAATAAACGAAGAGAACAATAAAGTAAAATTGAGTTTTCAAGTCCCATCAGGAGGACCTGAACCTATTGGAGATATATGGAAAGATATATTTGTTAAAGAGATATTAGATCAAGATGATAATTATGTTCTATATTTAGATGAAAGTGATGATAATTTACAAGGTTATAACATACCAAGGGACACTCATTTTGGTAAAGAGGTTAAAAGGTTTTTAAGACACCAGAAATTAAAAAAAATAAATAAATTAAATGAAAAAAGAAGAGATAATTAAAGAGTTAGAAAATATGGGTTATAAGCCTGAAAAAGACATGAACTATAATATGTTAAGAAAAGAATTAAGATATAGACAAAGTTTAGATAAAGAAAACTTTTTAAGCGAACCCACGTTAGAAAATGATGAAAAGTTTGTAGAAAGACAAGTTGAGAAAACTCCTGATTTAAGGACACCATTAGAAAAAGCAAGAGCAGCTTTAATGCCTGAAATTAAAGAATTAATGAAAGAATTAAAAGGTATGACAAGTGCTTCGCACGATCAGATACGCACTATGTTCCGTTTATATAACCAGTATTATTTAAGAAATGATAACCCTTCTTGCTCGCATTGTATAGCAAGGGTTTTTAAAGCTTTAAGAAAATTAGGAAGTTAAGATGATAGAATTAGAAGTTAATAATGAGATTTATAACATACCGAATAGTTATAAAGAGTTGAAACTAAAAGAGTATCAACAAATCGCGGCTATTGATAAAGATGATAAGTTTAAAGATTTAAAAATAATACAAGTTTTAAGTGGTATAGATTTAGATGTTTTAAAACAGGCTTCCTTCCATAGTTTAAAACCTGTTATAAAAAGTATATTATTTTTATTTAATCAAGATAATTATAATTTACAACGTGTTATAAAGTTTGAAAATAAACAATATGGTTTTATTAAAGATTTTGATAAATTGACATTTGCTGAATATATTGATTTAGAAGAGTTTTCAAAAGAACCAATAGAAAATATACATATACTAATGGCTATTTTCTATCGTCCTTTAAAAAATAAAGTAGATTTAAATATATATAATAATGATGATCAATATGAAACAGAAACTTATGACGATGGTGAGGTTTTAGATAGAAGTGAAGAGTTTAAAAATTTAGATATGGACGTGGTTTTAGGAGCATTGTTTTTTTTTATAATTTTAAAACTGGAGTTTATGAAAAGTTTAAAGGCCTCTTTAAAGGAACACCAGAAGGAAATAGAGAAGATGATGAGCCATTTGAAACACCAGAAGACAAAGTAAGAGATAAATGGGGTTGGTTGTTGGTTGTTAAAGAATTATGTAATGATGATATAACAAAGAAAGATATGATTTTAGATATGAACTTTTTAGAAGTTTTAAATTGGTTGAGTATGAGTTATGAATTAAACAAAAGCAGAGAATAATGGCAAATAATATAAGATTAAGTTTAGATTTAAACACCGCCGATAGTTATAAAAGTTTAGGTGATTTAGAAGATCGTTTAAATGATTTAAAAACCCAGATTAAAGATGTTGAAGTAGGTAGTGATGTTTTTAAAGAAATGAGTAATGAAATAAGAACTACTGAAAGCCGTGTTAAAAACCTGACAAAGAGTTTTGAAGGTATGGACATAGACCAACTTACAGGTGAGTTTGGTAGATTGACTGGTGGTATAGCGGCAGGTTTTGCTGGTGTTCAAGCCATCTTACCAGAGACAAATGAAAGTATGGAGAAGATGGTTCAAAGTGTTTTAAAATGGACAGCCGTAGCACAAGGCTTCCGTGGAGCCGCAGAGGCAGTAACCGCTTCTATGCGTATCTTTAATAATGTTATAAAAGGTAGCCCACTTTTATTATGGGGAACTATACTTGCTGGTGTTACAGCAGGAGTTATCGCACTTGTAGGTCATATAAAAAAGAAAAATGAAGAATTAGAAAAAATAAAAGATTTTACCGTAGATTTAGAAGAACAACAAGAAGCATGGGAAGAAATTGATTTAACCGTTGTTGCCACGGTTGAAGAATTAGAAAAATACTTTAAGTATCTGGAAAAACAGAAAAACAAACAAGAAGAAATTAATATCGCTTTACAAGATCAAAAAAATTATAATGATGATCAGGTCGATTTTCAACAAACTATGAATAATTTAAAACAGGTATATCTAACAGAAGAAGAAAGATTAAAAGATTTATTAGCAGAAAGGGAAGAAAAGTTAGAACTTATGAAATTGAGAGAAGATGAACGTTTAGCAATTTTAAAACAAGAAAAGTTAGTAGAAGAAACAAAGGAAGACCTTTATAATGAACAAGGTAAGTCGGAAAATGAAATTGAGAAAATAACAGCAAAAATACACGGATTAAATAAAAAAATAAATCAAGAAAAAGAAAAGACATTAAAAACAGAAAAAGCTATTACAAAAGAATTAGAAAAACAAGAATTAGAAAGTATATTTAGAAAAGGTGTAATAGAACAAGATCAGGAAGCAGTTGAAATATATTATAGAGCTTTAATTGATGAAAACCAACAATATATTGATAAACTTGGTTTAGATATGAACACATTTTATAGTGAAAGACTTACAGATGAACAAGTTTATCAAGAAAATCTATTATTATCCCAGCTAAACTATACACAAAATAGATTAACAAACGAACAATTAACAGCCGAAGAAAGAAAAGAATTAGAATTAGAAAATTGGAAGAACAAATTAGAAATTGAAAGATTTTATAATGGAGTGCTTATAAATTATGACAAAGAATTATATGATGAAAAATTAAAAAGAGCAAAAGCAGGAGCCGCTAATTTAGAAAAATTAGAAGAAGAACATTTAGATAATATACACGAAATAGAAATGGCTGCTGCTTATAATGGTTTTATAGAATACTATGATACACAAGCACAATATAACGATGAAAAAGTACAACAAGAAATAGAATACCTTGAAAAACAAAAAGAAGAATTAGCAAGATATAAAGAAGAAGTTTTACAATTTAGAACAGATGAAAAACAAGAAGAATTAGATATTATAAAGTCCAAAGAAGAAGAAATTGAAAAACAATTAAAAGCCGCTCATAGAACTCGTGAAGGTTTAACAAGACAACACGCACAAGAAATGTTATCTATCTATGCTTCTTTTACAGGTAGTATAGGTGAATTGTTTGGTAATATAGGTGAGTGGTTAGTAGAAGATGCTGGAAGAAAAAAGGCATTTGCGAAGTTTGAAGCGACTTTAAATGGTGCGAGGGCTGTTATGGAAGTGTGGTCTTCTGCTATTCCGTGGTGGTTAAAACTTGCTCGTGTAGCAGTAGTAACCTCAGCGACATTAGCACAAATTAATAAAATAAATAAAGCCGAATATACTTATGAAGAAGGTGGTATGTTATCAGGACCAAGGCATAAAGATGGTGGTATAAGAGTAGGTAATATAGAACTGGAAGGTGGTGAAGCTGTTCTAAATAAACGTAGTATGGCAAACCCATCATTAAGAAACCTCGCGTCAGCTATAAATGTAGCCGGTGGTGGATCAGATTTTTCTGTTGGTTCAGCAGAAATCAATTTAAGCGAAAGAAGTATAAGAGAAATTGTGAATGGTATTAATGATAAAAAAGTTTATGTTTTAGAAAATGAAATAACAGATCTACAACAAAAAGTAAGAATTATCGAGAACCACGCAAGAATATAAAATAATTTTAAAAAAATGGCAAATGAAGATGAAAAAAATAAAGAATTGAAAGAAATTGAATTAATTGTGAATGACGAAGAAATTGATATGATTTCAGCGATGGGTTGGGTCGAATACCCAGCCATAAACCAAGATTTAACATATTTTAATGATGAAAATGTAAAACATAACTATACTTTTGCTACAGCTGATAGAGAAAAGGGCATAATTGTGGCTCCTGCTATGATACCTGAAAAAAGAATATACAGATACAACCCATTTACAAATGAAGAATACTATGCTTGGTTTTCAAAAGAAACAATTGAAAAATTATCGCAAAACTTTTTAATTAGTGGTTTTTATAGAAACAACACACTACAACACGAACACCCATTAAAAGGTATTCATTTGATTTATAGTTGGTTAGTGGCCAATCAACACGATCCATTAATAACTGAATATGGTTATAAGAATATACCTAATGGAACTTGGGTTTTAAGTTATAAAATTGATAACCCGAAAGTTAAAGAAAAAATAAAAAATGGTGAGATTAATGGTTTATCAGTAGAAGCCTGGATCACTGAAAAATATGATAACCACAATTTAGATGACGATGAGAAAGTTTTAGAAGAAATTAAAAACCTATTGAAAATAAGTGATGTAGGTTAAGCTGGACTATTCTTTAAACCTGAAGTGGTAAGCGACATTTTGTCCCTTACCACTTTTTTTAATGGCCACAATTTTTTATATGTTTATTTTATATATACTTATAGAAAAAAATAATTTTAAAATATGAGTAATGCTGGTGAAATTATCAAAGAAATTAAACAACTTGTTTTTTCAAAGAAAGAAAAAGTTGAAGAGGAAGAAAAAGTTGAAGTTCAAGAAGAATTAGAAGAAGAAACAAAAGAAGAAGAATTAGAGAATAAGACAGAAGAAGATGTAGAGGAAGAAACATTTGAAACTGCTACATTAGAAGATGGAACCGTAATTACATATGGAACCTGGGAAGTAGGAGCAGCCGTTACCGTAGATGGTGAAGCACTTGCTGATGGTGAATATGTTTTAGATAATGGTGATCGTTTTGTAATCGCTGAGGGAGTAATCGCCGAGATTATACCTTTGGTTGAAGATGAAGAAGAACCATTAGAAGACGATAAAATTGGTAAAGTTATGGACCTTATTGATGAATTAAGCGATAAGATTACTAAATTAGAAAAAATGAATAAAGATCAGAAAAAAGTTATTGATGAAATTGTAAGAATTAATAATGATCCTGAGGTAGATACGGTTACCAAGGAGAAACAAGAAATTACTAATATGAGTGAGAAAGATAGAAGAATGGCAGTTTTAAGAGAGATTAGTAAAATTAATAAAAAAAATAAGTAAAGTTATGGAATTAAGTAAAAAGCAAGATTTTAGTTTTGATATTGCGACTTTAACTGATTATACAAATGAAAATACTGGCCTTATGGCTCGTGCCGTTTATGGAGCGAAGACTATAAGTTCCGGTATTGAAGTTCTACCAGGACAGAAAGGCAATGTAAGTTTAAATGTTAATATCAACGACATTTATCTACAAGCCGCAGCTTGTGGTTGGACTACATCAGGACATACTTGGTTAAAGCAAATGGACGTAGCAGTATGTAGATGTGATTATATGGAAGCTCTTTGTCCTAAAGATTTAGAGGTTAAATGGTATGGTCAGTTAATGGCAAAAGGTTCTATGCCAGAAACATACCCTTTTGCTGAGTATGTTTTAGATAATAAGATAGCAGAACTTTCAACTCAAATTGAGTATATGTTCTGGCAAGCAGACACTAAACACGGTTCAGGAAACTTGGCATTATGCGCAGGTATGGCAGACTTCTTATCAGGTTGTACTGGTTTAGATTTTTGTCCTCAAGGAACTGGTTATACAGCAGCAGATATAATCGCTTCTGTTAATTATATGGTGGCTGATTTGGACGAAAGAGTAGCTATGAGAGATGATTTGGTATTGTTTATGCCAATCGCAGATTATAGAACTTGGATCCAACAATTAGTTAATGCTAATATGTATCATTATGATCCAGGTAATAGTAATGAGTTTGAATATAAGATCCCTGGAACGAATATAACAGCTATGGGAGTTCCTGGTTTAAGAGGAACACACTACTGGTATCTTACTCCAAAGAGTAATATAGTATTTGTTACTGACTTACTGGACGAGACAGAAGATTTGGATATGTGGTATTCAAGAGACAACAGAGAAATTAGAATAAATGGTTCCTTCAAGTTTGGAGTAGGTGTTTATTTCTGTGAGTTTGTTGTAACCAACAATGCCTTATTGGTATAAAGGCAAAAAAAATAATTTTTAAAAAATGGGTTGTATTACATTAGGAGGTTATACAAAGGGTTGCGAACAGAATGTAGGTGGTATTGAAAAGATAGCTCTTTTTGAAAGATCAACATTAGACGTATCTGGAATGACCGGAGAAGACACTGGACATATAACCGCGATTGCCTTTATATCAAGTGGAGACACTGGTGCCACTTATGATTTTCTAAAAGATAATAGTAATTGGACACAAGCGATAGTAGGTGATGGTGTTATGACAAACGTTCATTGGACCCCTGTTATAACTTTGACATTTAAGCGTATGAGCGCCACTTTAAGAAACGAGATTTATGAATTAAGTAAAGGTGATTTAGTGGCGATTATAAAAGATTGGAACGGTCTATATTGGTTGATCGGTGCCCACAGAGGTTTAAACCTAACCGCCTCAGCGGGTTCCGCATCAGGAAATAAATTAGATGAATTAAACGGTGAAGTGATTGTTTTGAGTGGGGCAGAGACCCTACCAGCACCAACAATTGATATATCAGCAAGTAGTTCTGTTGATAGTAAGATTTTGGCACTTTTTGACTTCTAACAATTGTTCATTAGGTTTATTATTTTTGTAGTTTTGAGAGCCCTTTCTATAAGGGCTCTTTTTTTATTAAAAATAATGTATAGAAAAATATATATAAAACTATATAAAAAGTATAGCAAAAGTATATAAAAAGTAATATAATTAAATGAGTTTAAGATTGAAATATAATACAGACAGAAACAACCAACAAACTATTATATTAACATTAGGAGAAAGTTTATCAGCAACGACCTCAGGTAGAACCTTTTATATTGATTTTGAAAATGATCAAAGTTTAGAAAACTACTCTGGTAATTTTTTAAACTTTTCTGACTACCCTGAAAGATATGATAAGTTTTATATATCAACAGAAACAGGATCAACATTTATGGTATCAGGTATAACAAATATACCTTTTCCTATGCCTGGTTGGTATTCTTACTCAGCATATATTAATAGTGGTTCAACAAATAAATTAGAAACTGGTAAATGTTTTATTTATGATCCTAACTATACTACAGGATCTACTTATGTTGAAGCACCTGAACCAACGGTTTATATTTATAAAAAATAAAATTGTAAAATGGAATTAAAGAAACACGTAACACCACCACCATCAAAAATACAAATGTTTTCATCTATTGTAGATATTACAGATAAAGTAATACCCATATTTACTGAAAAACAAAATAGGGAGTGGATCCCTTATGGTGATGATAATAAGTTCCCAGAAGAATTAATAACTTTATATAATAAAAGTGGCATACATAACGCTATAATTAAAAGTAAGTTAAATATGATATGTGGTGATGGTTTTATTCAAGATCCAGAGATGGAGTATAGTGAAAGAACTGAACAATTTATAAACCGTCCTAACCCAGAAGAAAGTATGTATGATATATTAAGAAAAGTGGCTTTGGACTTTGAAATTATGGGTTTAAGTTATATAGAGGTTATATGGAGTAAAGATCGTCTTTCTATACCACAAATATACCATATTGACGCTTCTAAAATTAGATGGGGTAAATTAAATGATAAAAACCGATTAGATAAGTTCTATTATAGTAGAGATTGGGACAATTATAGAAAAGAAAGGTTTAAACCTATTGAAGTTCCTATTTTCAGTGATATAAAGCGTGGAAAAAGACAGATCTTACCTATTTATTCTTATATTCCTAACCAAGATTACTATTCATTGCCAGATTACATAGGAGCTTTAAAATGGATCCAGATTGATTGTGAAATTGCTAATTTTCATTTTAATAATCTAAAAAATGGTATGAGCCCTTCTATATTCTTTGGTTTTCCAGTAGGACAGACAACAGAACAAGAACGCCAGATGATAGAAGACAAAATTATTGATAAATATCAAGGAACAACACAATCTGGTAAGTTTTTATTGGCTTTTTATGACGCAGAAGGAGAAAACAAACCAGAAGTTAAGATAATGGAGATGACTAACGCTGATAAACAATATGATTTATTAAATAAAACCACTTTACAACAGATATTAATAGGACATAAGGTAGTAAATGAGAACTTGGTAGGTATATCAACACCAGGTAAGCTGGGATCAGCAAACGAAGTGTTAGAAAACTATGAATTATACTATAATACGGTGATAAAGAACCAACAAAAGAGTATTTTAGATGCTTTTAATAAGGTTTTATTAATAAATGGTATGAACCCTGTAGATATATTAGAAAATACACCTATATCTATTAATTTTAGTGAAAATATACTACAAAACATACTTGAAAGAGATGAAATGAGAGAAATTGTAGGTTATGAACCTTTAAATGAAGCAGAAAATGAGATAATTGATGAAACTTTAAGTGGTTTTACAATAAAAAACAGAAATGGTGAAGAAAAATATGAGTATTTGTTCGCTGGGTTAAGAAAAATTGATAAAAATACACCAGATCAAGATATAATTGATGCCCATAAGACGAACCCTAATGAGATGTATGTTTGGAGAGTAGAAAATAAGAAAAACCCTTGCCCTTCGTGTGAAGGTTATAAGAACCAAGTAAGAACTTTACATAGTTGGATGCGGACAGCCATACCAGGTAAAGCATCAGCGAGTTTATTTACAACATACCCACATAGTCCATTTGGGACTTTCTGTGAAGATGCCTGCCAGTGTAGATTGGTAAAGGTAGGTAGAGCATCTAAAAAATAAAAAATTGAAATGGCAAAAGTATATTTTATATCAACAAATTATTTAAAAGAACAAACAACAATAGACGCTAACATAGAAGACAAGATGTTAAACCAGAGTATTATGGACGCTCAAAATATAGATATACAGGCTATATTGGGAACTCGCTTATATAAAACATTACAGGTTAAGATTACAGGATCTACAATATCAGGTATATACAAAACTTTATTAGATGATTATATTGAAAATGCTTTAATAAAGTTCGCTGAAAGAAGATCTTTAATATATTTATATACAAAGATTAAAAATAGTAGTGTTGTAACTCAAAATGACGCTGGATCTAACCCAGTAGAGATACAGATATTAAACAAATTAAGAGGAGAGATCAGTGATGATGCTGAGTTTTATTCTAATAAATTGAAATTATATTTAGAACAAAACAAAAGTTCTATACCTGAATATCAAACACCTAATCCAGATGCTTTGGATCACTATATGAACCCGAATAAACAAGATAGTTTTTTTGCTGGGCTTCATTTAAATACAGGGAACTACCCACCTTGTAATAAAAATAATGCGTAAAAATGATTTTGTTATTTATATTATTGTGTTATGGACTGACAAATATAGTAGTTAATGAGAGTATATTTAAAGGACCTGTTTATTATTTAAGAAATAAACATAAAATTATTGATAATCTTTTAGGCTGTTCTACTTGTTTAGGTTTTTGGGTCGGACTGCTGATGGCTATATTCGTTCCAGTTCCAATTTTGGTGGGTTCTGGGCTATTTAATTTAATTTTATATGGTATTATATCATCAGGTGCGATCAATATAATAGAACATATTAAAATAAGAATAGGTTATTAAAAAATAATAATAAAGATGTTAAGAACATATCAAGAAATAATAAGTGTTTTTAAAATTATTACAATATCAGGTAATAGTGTTTTACAGGACTTCGGTTCTGGAAACGCTTGGGACATAGATACTCAACAAAATAAGTTTCCTTTGTTATGGATCGATCCATATTTAAAGGATCACCAATATAAAAATGGAGTTTTATATTTAAATGCTGATATATACATATTAGATCTTGTAAAAGACGACAGAAGTAATGAAATATATGTTATTAGTGATATGATAAGAGTGGCAATAGATTTAATAAACAATATGAAAGATAATTATGATGCTTATGGTTTTTGGATACAAAAAGAACAAGGAGGAGCGATAAATATACAACAATTTAGCGAAAAATGGGACGATAGAGTGAGTGGAGTTAAGTTTAACGTTAATATAGAGGTTATTGACGACGGATCTACGTGTGAAAATATATTTACAACCGTTGTTAGTGAAAAAGGAACCGTATGGTAATGGCAAAAGAAAGAATACACTGGAATAGAATAAAAAACTTACTGAAAAAGTTCGGTAATGAAACCGTAATTAAGATGAGTGAGGCTTTAATCACTGGTGGTAAGGGTGATAGTATATTTATTACTAAAATAAAGAGTTATTTAGAGAAAGATGAAGAAAACTTATTACAATTATTAGTAGAAATGCCAGATTATGCCCAGTTTATAGAAGGCGGACGTAGAGCAGGAGCAAGAATGCCTCCACAAGGAGTTTTGTTAGACTGGATGGCCAGAAAAGGTATAAGATCTGATTTAGAATATGTTATAAGAAAAGAAATAAGTGTAAGAGGTATAAAACCAACACCATTTTTAGACATTTGGTATGATAGAGTGATAGGTTTAAACGATTTAATAGCTGAAACAGCCAGCGAAGACCTGGAAGAAGCTTTAAATAAGTTTGTAAAAAAATATAATGAAAAATAATGGCATTTACAAAAATAAAAGATCCAGATAGAATAAGTTTAGTGAATAATCCTATTCCTATAATCTATTCATCATCAACCTCAGCACAAGTAGGGTTCAAATATAGAGTGATTATAAATGGTAGTGGTAATACAGACGCTTTTGCTTCTTTATATGTTTATGGTGATAATGATTATAATGAATATCTTATATATGATGCTTCTATGATTTGTTCTAACTATGTAAGATTTGATTATGAAAATTGGAACATAAGTGGAATAACAAAATGCCATAATCAAATGAATAGTTTTTATTTTGATTTAGTAGAATATCTTGGTTATAATAGTGGAAGTACAGATAACGATAATGGACCTTTTTGGTATTTTCAAGGTGTAAAACAATATGAAGATACATTTAATATAGATAATTATTTAAGCCATACAGGTTCAACTGCTTATTTTCTATCTAAATGGTCTGGAAAAAGAAAATATAAATTAACTGAATATGGAGTTGTAAATACTTTTTATGGTATATGGCAAGATAAATATAGTGATTGGAGAAGATATGTTATAAGTGTAAATAGTGGTGCCACAGAAGATAGAAAATACTACATAGAAATAAATAGTGGTGTAACTGGTTATGGTATATATTCATTGCCATTAGGACCTGCGAATATAAATGATGCTGTAACAGCAGGAGTTTTAAAAGATTATGAAACTGGAAATGTTCCTGGTTATGATATAATTAATAGTAATACAAATAGTTATAGTGTTTGGTTAGAATACTGGGCGTTGGTAGATGTTCCACAAAACGGAACAAGAACAACAGAGATTTTAGAAGTAGATGTTGATCAACAATGCTATAAGCATTCAGGTATTCAGTTTTTATGGTGTGGTGATTTAGGATCACCAGAAACATATACTTTTAGATATGGTGATGTTAAAGAGACAACAATATCCAGAAGTGCTATTAAAAAACCTTTACATCATTATTTAGCAGAAGATTATAGTTACAACATAGGTGAAAGGGGGTTGAAAAATGTTGATGTAATTAGTTATGAAAATGTTGCTGTTGTATCGGATTGGTTAGAAGATAGAATAAATAATAATTTGATGGAACTATATAGAAGTAGTGAAGTTTGGATTATAAAAGATGATAATATATATCCAATAATAATTACAAGTAGCACAATAGAAAATAAGAAAATAAAAGTGAATAAACTTTATAATCAAACGATAGAATATAAAGTAGCATATGAAAAATTAACTAATTTATAATGGAATACTATGTTGAATTAATTTTAGAAGAATATGGTAAGTTAGATATCTTTACAGATAATAATGATTTAGGTATTTCATTAACATATAAAATAGACGATATAAAAGATTTTGCTTCAAGATCTTCATCTTATTCTAAAAGTATAAACTTACCAGGTACAGATAGAAATAATAAGATTTTAAAGAATATATTTGATATAAGGAATAATAGTGATTTTGATATGACAGCAAAACATAATTGTAAATTACTATTAAATAAAAACCCAATTATATCAGGTTATTTTATTTTAAAGAATATAAAGAAATTATATAAAGATAATAATAAAGCACAGATTGTATATGAAGTTGTTATATATGATGATATTAAAAACTTTTTTGAAGATTTAGGTGAAAAAAAATTAAGTGAATTAGATTTTTCATCTGGTTTTACTTTTAATGGAATTAACTACACAAAAGGAAACCATATATTTAATGAACAATATATTTATAATACTTATAAATTAAAGAATTGGGACTTTAGAAATGTTTATTGCTATCCAGTGGTAGATTATGGTTATAACATTTATGGTGGAACAGGTTTTACATCTGGAACTGGAACAACATTTATGAATAGATCTTATCCAAGAGATATATCATTAGGACTTTTAGCGCCTGCTGTTTTCCATAAAGCAATTATAGATCGTATATTTTATGAAGCAGGTTGGACTTATAATAGTGATTATTTAGATGGAGTTACTTATGATGGTTTTTTTAAAAATCTTGTTAATCTTTATAATAAAAAACAAAGATTAACAGATATAAAATTGTGTGAATATGTAGTAAATGGTTATGTTCAAACAGCGATAGAACAAGCAATCCCTTTTAGAAAAATTAATAATATATCTATATCAGGTATAACAACTAATTATATGGAAGTAGATGGTTATTTTAAAACTGGTTTTTCTTATCAGTTCTACGCTGGTGGATCACCAATAGGTAGTGTTATAAATGGTGATGGTGGAATAGAGATTTTAGAAGATGGTTTATATAAATTAAGGATGGTTTGGCAGATACAAAAAGATATGGGTGGTTATACGAGTAGCGTCCCTGGTGCTAATTATAATTATTCTACTTGGTATTCTTGGAACATAATAGAAACTAATACACACGCTGATCGTGTAGTTGTTAATAGTGTTACATCATCAGTTCCACCTTATAGTAATATAGGACCACCTACACAAAACCCATTTACATTTGAAATTATAGCAGATGATATACAATTGAAAAAAGGACAAATAATAAACGGTAATATAAGAAAAGGTAGGTGGAATACTGGTGGTGGCTGGCAATATATACCTGAAGTTTGGGTTGGTGGTATAACATTTGAATTATATAAGAAAGAAACATCAAAAACTTTTGTAGATAAATATGGAACAGAATTAACGTTAGCAGATTATCTACCAGATATGACACAAGCAGATTTTATAAAAGAACATATAAAAGTTGCTAACTTATATATCTGGCGTGATAAAGATAATGATAAGATTTTAAATATAGAACCAAGAAACGATTTTTATGAAAATAGCACAATAGTAAATTGGACAAAGAAAGTAGATTATTCAAAAGAAATTAAAATAACTTCTTTATTAGAAGATATAAGCGGAAATGATTATATTTTTAAATATAGTGATGGTAGTGATTATTACTCGCGTGATTATATAGAAACTTATAATGAAACATATGGAACATATGAATATACTTATAATAGTCCGCTTGTGGATGGTGAAGTTGAAACTGAATTATTATGGCAATCTTATCAACAACATACGATACAAAAAGGAAAAAAAAGATATTTAGTGCCTTTGTTGGGTGAAAATGCTGATGATACATTTTTTACAGAAAGTAGTTTAGTATATGAACCTTTAATGGCTTTTTATACAAAGATACAAAGTGCTTTCCCTATTTATATGAAATTAGGTGGAACGGTTGGATCACCAGCATCAAAGTTTTCTAAAAATCCTCAATTACTATCCTATCCACAAGCATCCCATACGGTAGTTTTAGGTGGTAATAGTTATGATTTAAATTGGCAGACTTCGCATCCATTATTTTCTATGGTAGATTATGATATAGATAGAAACATATATAATATATTTTGGGAAAATTATATAGATACATTATTAAATAGAAATAGTAGAAAATGTGAAATATATATTAATTTAGATTTACAAGATATTTTAAGATTAGACTTTCAACAAAGAATACTAATAGATGGACAAGTGTATTATTTACAAAGCGTCCAATATGATCCTATGAACTTTGGATCGCATAAAGTGATTTTATTGAAGGAAATTACTCCAATAGAGTTCGCTAATATAAAGTCTTGTTTATTATTAAAGAATAATATAGAATATGTTACACAACAAGATAAAAGGTTGGTTTTAGTTGAACCACCGAATAAAAGAAAAATGATTGAATATAGAATTATAATTTGTTAAAATGGCTGATAGTAGAATAAGAAATCTTGTATATGAAAGTATAATAACCGGAACAACGGTGTTTGCTATTGATCGGGCTGGCTATACTAATGCTAAACAAACAACACTAACAGATATAAAGAATTATATAACAACAGATTTATCTGTTCCTGATGTTTATTTGACGGCAGTTACATTTAATATAGGAACAGGTATATTACAATTAACTTTAAATAATGAAGAAAGTTTAATTGCTGATTTAGATGGAAGATATGCTTTAAGTGGTTACACTGGAACTTCTGGTTTAGATGGTACATCAGGAACAGATGGAACCTCAGGCACCTCAGGTTCATCAGGCACATCAGGTAGTTCTGGATCCTCAGGATCATCAGGTAGTTCAGGAACATCTGGTTTAGATGGAACTTTTTTTGGTAGTTCAGGAACAAGTGGTAGTTCAGGAACAGATGGTACATCAGGTACAGATGGTACCTCAGGTACCTCAGGATCATCAGGAGAAGATGGTGAAGATGGAACAAGTGGTAGTTCTGGAACAGATGGAACCTCAGGCACTTCTGGTTCATCAGGTAGTTCAGGTAGTAGTGGTAGTTCAGGTAGTAGTGGTAGTTCAGGTAGTAGTGGTTCATCAGGCAGTTCAGGAACAGATGGAACATCAGGCACCTCAGGTAGTTCAGGAATAGATGGAACCTCAGGTACTTCTGGTAGTTCTGGTTCATCAGGTAGTTCAGGTAGTTCAGGTAGTTCAGGAACAGATGGAACATCAGGTAGTTCAGGTTCATCAGGTAGTTCAGGAACAGATGGAACATCAGGCACCTCAGGTAGTTCAGGAACAGATGGAACATCAGGTACTTCTGGTAGTTCAGGAACAGATGGAACATCAGGTAGTTCAGGTTCATCAGGTAGTTCAGGTTCATCAGGTAGTTCAGGAACAGATGGAACATCAGGTAGTTCAGGTTCATCAGGTAGTTCAGGAACAGATGGAACATCAGGTTCATCAGGTAGTTCAGGAACAGATGGAACATCAGGCACTTCTGGTAGTTCAGGTTCGTCAGGAACATCAGGAACCTCAGGTAGTTCAGGTTCATCAGGTAGTTCAGGAACAGATGGAACATCAGGCACTTCTGGTAGTTCAGGTTCGTCAGGAACATCAGGAACCTCAGGTAGTTCAGGTTCATCAGGTTCATCAGGAACATCAGGTTCATCAGGTAGTAGTGGTAGTTCAGGAACAGATGGAACATCAGGAACTTCTGGTTCATCAGGTAGTTCAGGTTCATCAGGTACTTCTGGTAGTTCAGGAACAGATGGAACATCAGGCACTTCTGGTAGTAGTGGTTCATCAGGTAGTTCAGGCACAGATGGAACCTCTGGTAGTTCAGGAACAGATGGAACATCAGGTACTTCTGGTAGTTCAGGTTCATCAGGTACTTCTGGTAGTAGTGGTTCATCAGGTAGTTCAGGAACAGATGGAACATCAGGTACTTCTGGTAGTTCAGGTTCATCAGGTACTTCTGGTAGTAGTGGTTCATCAGGTAGTTCAGGAACAGATGGAACCTCAGGAACATCAGGAACTTCTGGTTCATCAGGTAGTTCAGGTTCATCAGGTACTTCTGGTAGTTCAGGAACAGATGGAACATCAGGCACTTCTGGTAGTAGTGGTTCATCAGGTAGTTCAGGCACAGATGGAACCTCTGGTAGTTCAGGAACAGATGGAACATCAGGTACTTCTGGTAGTTCAGGTTCATCAGGTACTTCTGGTAGTAGTGGTTCATCAGGTAGTTCAGGAACAGATGGAACATCAGGTACTTCTGGTAGTTCAGGTTCATCAGGTACTTCTGGTAGTAGTGGTTCATCAGGTAGTTCAGGAACAGATGGAACCTCAGGAACCTCAGGTAGTTCAGGTTCATCAGGTACTTCTGGTAGTAGTGGTTCATCAGGTAGTTCAGGCACAGATGGAACATCAGGTACTTCTGGTAGTAGTGGTTCATCAGGTAGTTCAGGTTCATCAGGTACTTCTGGTAGTTCAGGAACAGATGGAACCTCAGGCACTTCTGGAAGTTCTGGTAGTTCAGGCACTTCTGGAAGTTCTGGTAGTTCAGGCACTTCTGGAAGTTCAGGAACAGATGGAACCTCGGGTAGTTCAGGAACAGATGGAACCTCAGGTAGTTCAGGAACTTCTGGTAGTTCTGTAACCGTTTCTGGACAAACAAATTATATTGTAAAATTTTCATCTACAACAGGTATAACAGCAACAGAAAAACCTATATATGAGAATAGCACAGGTATAATGGTTGGTGGAACATCGCCGATAGGTGATTTCCATATTTATGGTAATTCAACAGGTAATACTAATCGTTTTATTGTTGAAGGTAATAATGGTATATTATTTATTGTTAAAGATGTTATGACTGGTTCATTAATGGCTGTAAATGATATATCAGGTCTTCCAATTTTAGAAGTATTTTCCGATGATCGTGTGGTTGTTGGTAAATATAATAATAATACATTTATTGTAGATAGTGATAAAGTTTTAATAGGTACTTCTGCGACAACAGAAACAGCTATATTTAGAATAGATAGTGATGATAAAGGTATATTAATACCAAGATTAACAACAGCACAAAGAACAGGTATAACAGGACTTACTATAAGTGAAAAAGGTTTATTAATATACAACACAGATACAGATGATATTAATAAATGGGACGGAACATCTTGGTTGGTTGGTGATATTTATGTAACAGGTGGAACTTTTGATACATCCGACGGGACCCTCCGATTTGATAGACAAGATGGAACAATAGAACTTTCATTAGACGGAAGATATGAGTTAAGTGGTGGAACAGCAGGAACTTCAGGTAGTTCAGGAACAGATGGAACTTCAGGTAGTTCAGGAACAGATGGAACTTCAGGTAGTTCAGGAACAGATGGAACCTCAGGTAGTTCAGGTAGTAGTGGAACCTCTGGTAGTTCAGGAACAGATGGAACCTCTGGTAGTTCAGGTAGTAGTGGAACCTCAGGTAGTTCAGGAACAGATGGAACCTCAGGTAGTTCAGGAACAGACGGTCAAGATGGAACCTCAGGAACCTCAGGTAATTCAGGAACAGATGGAACCTCTGGTAGTTCAGGAACAGATGGAACCTCAGGAACCTCAGGTAGTAGTGGATCATCAGGTAGTTCAGGTGATAGTGGAACTTCAGGAACCGACGGTCAAGATGGAACCTCAGGAACCTCAGGTAATTCTGGTAGTTCAGGTAGTAGTGGATCATCAGGAACAGATGGAACCTCAGGAACTTCAGGTAATTCTGGTAGTTCAGGTTCATCAGGTAATTCTGGTAGTTCAGGTAGCAGTGGTTCATCAGGAACAGATGGAACCTCAGGAACTTCAGGTAATTCTGGTAGTTCAGGTAGTAGTGGTTCATCAGGAACAGATGGAACCTCAGGAACTTCAGGTAATTCTGGTAGTTCAGGATCATCAGGTAGTTCAGGTTCATCAGGAACCTCAGGTAATTCAGGTAGTAGTGGTTCATCAGGTAGTTCAGGTGATAGTGGAACTTCAGGAACAGATGGAACTTCAGGAACCTCAGGTAATTCAGGTAGTAGTGGTTCATCAGGTAGTTCTGGAACAGATGGAACCTCAGGAACATCAGGTAGCAGCGGTTCATCAGGTTCTTCTGGAACATCAGGTAGTTCAGGAACAGATGGAACCTCAGGTAGTTCAGGTAGTAGTGGTTCATCAGGAACCAGTGGTAGTTCAGGTAGTTCAGGAACAGATGGAACCTCAGGCACTTCTGGATCCTCAGGTAGTTCAGGTACTTCTGGAAACTCAGGTAGTTCAGGTAGTTCAGGCACTTCTGGAAACTCAGGCAGTTCAGGTAGTTCAGGTTCTTCTGGTGAAGATGGTTCATCAGGCAGTTCAGGCAGTTCAGGTGCAGATGGTAGTTCAGGTTCATCAGGCAGTTCAGGTGCAGATGGAACTTCAGGTACTTCCGGAGCAGGTGGTGGAAGTGGTACTGCAATTGAGATTGAAGTTAATCAGGATTCACACGGTTTTTCAGCACATGATGCTATTAAAGTTCATTCTGGTACTACTGAATGGATAAAGGCTATTGCAAGTTCTGCTATAACAGCAGGTGCTGTTGGTGTAGTATCGGAAATTATAGATGATGATAATTTTAAATATATTGAAGTAGGTTTATTAACTGGTGGTACTTGGGAAGATGGTAAAGATTATTTTTTAAGTCCTGACAATGCTGGTGAAATAATACTCGAACCTGGTTATGGTTCAGGAGAGGTTAGAGAATATATTGGTACAGGATCACCAGAAGGTTTAGTTATTAATATAGATCTTGGATGGGAAGTTGGATTTGAGGCTACTTCTGGTTCATCTGGTACAGATGGTTCAGGTTCTTCGGGTTCCTCTGGAACATCAGGAGCATCAGGCGCTGCAGGTTCCTCAGGTTCTTCTGGAACATCAGGAGCTTCAGGTGATGCAGGTTCCTCAGGTTCTTCTGGAACATCAGGAGATTCAGGTGCTGCAGGTTCCTCAGGTTCCTCAGGTTCCTCAGGTGCTGATGGTGGTAGTTTATATTCTATAACGGTAGAAAGTCCAACTGCTTCGGAAGATATAAGTATGGGTTTTACTTTTGTGGCGATTACTATTACAGAATGTCAAGCGGTTATTTCTGGTGTATCTTGCACAATAGATCCGTATCATAATACAGATAGAAGTGGCGGTGGTGGTTCAACAGATATTCTTTCTTCTGCTGTTGCTATAACAGGAAACACAACAGGTGCAAATTTAACAAGTTTTAATGATCCTACAATACCAGCTGATAGTTGGATAGTTTTTAAAACCACTGATTCGGATGATTGCGAACATATAACACTAACTATGAAATATACGGTAGATTAAATATAAATAAAAAGATATGGCAAAAAAATTTACAAGAAATACACCATTTTCAGAATTTATAAGTGATATAATTTTAAAAAATGCTTGTGTTAAAGGGGTTGATTGGACACAATTATCAAAGTTTAAAGATAAAACTTTTGGTGAAGCTATGGATGAATTTTTATTAGATAAAAATGCAAACCAAGCCTGGGCTTCGTGGTGTTTATATAATTATTATGAAGATTGGGAAAAAAGTTTAAGGGAAGATTGTATGAAGAAAATTAAAGATAGTATGTCAGCATTTATGTTATATACCAATTTAGAAACTATTTCCGATGAAGAAGAAAATATTTTAAAAAGTAAATTTGAAGGAAAATTACCAACTGCGGAAAAAGAATTGAAAGATGGTAAAATTAAAAGAAAAAAAGATAAGGAAAAAGATAAGGACAAAAACAAAGATAAAAATTAATGGCTGTAACAAGTTTTAAATACGCCGGAACGGCTGCTAATGCTGATCGTGATGGAAAACCAGCTTGGAATAATCCAGATTATGCTAAAACTGGTGATATGATTTCCGCTGACTGTAGTATTGATAAAAATGACTATAGTGATTGGTTGAGATTAACTAATTTTGGTTTTTCATCTTCCGATATACCAACAGGAAGTACTATTAATGGTATAGAAGTAGAAATATGGCGACGTGCTCCTACCCCCACATCTACTATATCAGATAGTGCTATATATTTAAGAAAATCAACTGGTCAAACAGGAGATAATAAAGCATCCGGCGATGCGTGGCTTTTAGCTGATATCACCGGCAAAACTTATGGTGGATCAACTGATATGTGGGGCACTTCATTAACACAAAGCGATATAACAAGTTCTACATTTGGAATAGATCTTTCTGCTTATTATAGCGGGGCTTTGTCTGCGACAGCAACTGCTCTCGTTTATTATATTAGAATAAGAGTATATTATACAGAAGGTCCTCCTCCTGTAACAAGAAGGATTTTTATAACACACCAATAAATATAAAATAAAATATATATATATAAAATATATGAAAATTAAACAATAAAGAGTATGGACAGCCGAATAAGGGATCTAAATTATGATAATGTGGTAACAGGTTTAACTACAATCGCTATTGATAATCCAAGTTATAGTAATGCTAAAAAAACTACATTAACAGATTTAAAATCATTTATATTAGAAGATATATTAACAAGCGATACTTACATATCAGGTGCTACATTTAATATAGGAACAGGCATTTTAACATTAACAAGAAATGATGGTAATACAATAGACGTATTACTTGATGATAGATATGCTTATAGTGGTTATACTGGAACATCAGGTATTGATGGAACAGATGGAACCTCAGGAACATCAGGATCATCAGGTCAAGATGGAACCGCTTTTGGAACATCAGGAACATCAGGTAGTTCAGGAACATCAGGAACATCAGGTAATTCTGGTTATGGTGGTAGTGCGAGATTATGGCGTTATTCAGGAACAACATCCCCAAGTTCAAGCACATTTTCATTAACTAATGATGATTTATTTTTAACTGATCACGTTTGGATACACCACATAGATTATGATGGTCAAAATGTAGAAGCGTGGTTAGATAGTTTTAGTGTTGGTGGAACTTTAAAAGTTGAAAAGTTTTCAGATCCAGCGACTTATGGTATATATGAGGTAACTTCTATAACAGAATATAGTAATGATAATTTAGTTCAAGTTAATCCAATATCGGCTAATGGTTCTTTAACATTAGAACCTACAGGTGATTTATGTTTAATATCTTATGTTGATAATGGAACCTCAGGCACATCAGGAACCTCTGGTAGTTCTGGTAGTAGTGGAACGTCAGGTAATTCTGGTAGTTCAGGTTCATCAGGTTCATCAGGAACAGATGGTAGTTCAGGAACAGATGGAACCTCAGGTAGTAGTGGTTCATCAGGAACCTCAGGTTTAGATGGTTCATCATTAGGAACATCAGGAACAGATGGAACCTCAGGTAGTTCAGGTTCTTCTGGTAGTTCAGGAACCTCTGGAAGTAGCGGTTCATCAGGTAGTTCAGGAACAGATGGAACCTCAGGTAGTAGTGGTTCATCAGGATCAAGTGGTAGTTCAGGTTCATCAGGTAGTTCAGGAACAGATGGAACCTCAGGTAGTAGTGGTTCATCAGGATCAAGTGGTAGTTCAGGAACAGACGGTCAAGATGGAACATCAGGTAGTAGTGGTTCATCAGGTAGTTCAGGAACAGATGGAACATCAGGAACCTCAGGTAGTTCAGGTTCATCAGGATCAAGTGGTAGTTCTGGTAGTTCAGGAGAAGATGGAACCTCAGGTAGTTCAGGAGAAGATGGAACCTCAGGTAGTTCAGGAGAAGATGGAACCTCAGGATCAGATGGTACATCAGGAACCTCAGGTAGTTCAGGTTCATCAGGAAGTAGTGGTAGTTCAGGTAGTAGTGGTATTTCAGGTAGTTCAGGAACAGATGGAACCTCAGGAACCTCAGGTAATTCAGGTTCATCAGGAAGCAGTGGTAGTTCAGGTGATAGTGGAACTTCAGGAACGGATGGTGTTGATGGAACATCAGGAACCTCAGGAACCTCAGGTAATTCAGGAACAGATGGAACATCAGGAACCTCAGGTAATTCAGGTTCATCAGGAAGCAGTGGTAGTTCAGGAGCAGATGGAACATCAGGAGAAGATGGAACCTCAGGATCAGATGGTACATCAGGAACCTCAGGTAATTCAGGTTCATCAGGTAGTAGTGGTAGTTCAGGAGCAGATGGTACATCAGGAACCTCAGGTAATTCAGGTTCATCAGGAAGCAGTGGTAGTTCAGGAGCAGATGGAACATCAGGAACCTCAGGTAATTCTGGTAGTTCAGGTTCATCAGGTAGTTCAGGTGATAGTGGAACTTCAGGAACAGATGGTGCTGATGGAACCTCAGGAACCTCAGGTAATTCTGGTAGTTCAGGTTCATCAGGAACCTCAGGTAGTTCAGGTAGTAGTGGAACCTCAGGTAGTTCAGGTGAAGATGGTCAAGAAGGAGAACCAGGTAGTTCAGGTAGTAGTGGAACCTCAGGTAGTTCAGGTGAAGATGGTCAAGAAGGAGAACCAGGTAGTTCAGGTAGTAGTGGAACCTCAGGTTCATCAGGTTCATCTGGTAGTTCAGGAACAGATGGAACATCAGGAACCTCAGGTAATTCTGGTAGTTCAGGTTCATCAGGGACTTCAGGTAGTTCAGGAACAGACGGTCAAGATGGAACATCAGGTAGTTCAGGAACAGACGGTCAAGATGGAACATCAGGTAGTTCAGGAACAGACGGTCAAGATGGAACCTCAGGTAGTTCAGGAACAGATGGAACCTCAGGAACCTCAGGTAATTCTGGTTCATCTGGTTCATCAGGTAGTTCAGGTGATAGTGGAACTTCAGGAACTGATGGAACCTCAGGAACCTCAGGTAATTCTGGTAGTTCAGGTTCATCAGGAACCTCAGGTAGTTCAGGTAGTAGTGGAACCTCAGGAACCTCAGGTAATTCAGGAACAGATGGAACCTCAGGAACCTCAGGTAATTCTGGTTCATCAGGAAGCAGTGGTAGTTCAGGTGATAGTGGAACTTCTGGAACAGATGGAACATCAGGTAGCTCAGGAACAGATGGAACATCAGGTAGTAGTGGATCATCAGGAACATCAGGAACAGATGGAACCTCAGGTAGTTCAGGAACAGACGGTCAAGATGGAACCTCAGGAACCTCAGGTAATTCTGGTTCATCAGGAAGCAGTGGTAGTTCTGGTGCTGATGGAACATCAGGTAGTTCAGGAACAGATGGAACATCAGGTAGTTCAGGAACAGACGGTCAAGATGGAACCTCAGGAACCTCAGGTAATTCAGGTTCATCAGGAAGCAGTGGTAGTTCTGGTGTTGATGGAACCTCAGGTAGTTCTGGTGCTGATGGAACCTCAGGTAGTAGTGGATCATCAGGTACATCAGGAACAGATGGAACCTCAGGTAGTTCAGGAACAGATGGAACCTCAGGTAGTTCAGGAACAGATGGAACCTCAGGTAGCAGTGGTTCATCAGGATCCTCAGGTTTAGATGGTTCGTCATTAGGAACCTCAGGAACAGATGGAACATCAGGTAGTTCAGGTAGTTCAGGCACAGATGGAACATCAGGAGCAGATGGAACCTCAGGAACAGATGGAACATCAGGTAGTAGCGGTTCATCAGGCACATCAGGTAGTTCAGGAACAGATGGAACCTCAGGTTCATCAGGTAGTTCAGGTACTTCTGGTGAAGATGGTTCATCAGGTAGTAGTGGTTCATCAGGTAGTTCAGGAACAGATGGAACCTCAGGTAGTAGCGGTTCATCAGGCACATCAGGTAGTTCAGGAACAGATGGAACCTCAGGCACTTCTGGAAGTTCAGGTTCATCAGGCACATCAGGTAGTTCAGGAACAGATGGAACATCAGGAACCTCAGGTAATGCTGGCGCAGCAGGTTCATCAGGAACAGATGGAACCTCAGGTAGTTCAGGTAGTAGTGGTAGTAGTGGTAGTTCAGGAACAGATGGAACCTCAGGTAGTTCAGGTTCATCTGGCACATCAGGTAGTAGTGGTTCATCAGGAACCTCAGGTAGTTCAGGAACAGATGGAACATCAGGTTCTTCTGGTCAAGATGGCGGACAAGGTGATCCAGGTAGTAGCGGTTCATCAGGCACATCAGGTTCATCAGGCTCATCAGGAACCTCAGGTAGTTCAGGAACAGATGGAACCTCAGGAACCTCAGGTTCCTCAGGAAGTAGCGGTTCATCTGGCACTTCAGGTAGTTCTGGAACAAGTGGTAGTTCAGGTTTAGATGGTTCATCATTAGGAACATCAGGAACAGATGGAACCTCAGGTAGTTCAGGTTCATCTGGCACATCAGGTAGTTCAGGAACAGATGGCACTTCAGGTACTTCTGGAAGTAGCGGCAGTTCAGGAACCTCAGGTAGTAGTGGTTCATCAGGTAGTTCAGGAACAGATGGAACCTCAGGTAGTTCAGGAACAGATGGAACCTCAGGAACCTCAGGTAATACTGGCGCAGCAGGTTCATCAGGTTCATCAGGAACCTCAGGTAGTTCAGGTAGTAGTGGTAGTTCAGGAACAGATGGAACATCAGGAACCTCAGGTAGTTCAGGTAGTTCAGGTAGTTCAGGCACTTCTGGAAGTAGCGGCAGTTCAGGTACTTCTGGTAGTTCAGGTAGTTCAGGAACAGATGGAACATCAGGTAGTTCAGGAACAGATGGAACATCAGGAACCTCAGGTAACGCTGGCGCAGCAGGTTCATCAGGTTCATCAGGAACCTCAGGTAGTTCAGGTAGTAGTGGTAGTTCAGGAACAGATGGAACCTCTGGTAGTTCAGGA
>Ga0272441_10002533_pt1 | contig 36635 bp, 26 predicted proteins | sample SSMProp6N_FD_193582 | JGI IMG/M metagenome (GOLD analysis project Ga0272441, IMG submission 193582) | Marine sediment archaeal communities from Little Sippewissett salt marsh, Falmouth, MA, United States - SSM-Prop-6N | ecosystem: Environmental > Aquatic > Marine > Wetlands > Sediment ...
AGTTGTGTTTCAGGAAATCAACAGAGGACAGGTTTTTCTGTCTTCAGTGGTAATTATTAATTTGTCTGTTAGTGTTTTTGTGATCAGGGAAGTTCCGGTTATCAGAATTTGTTTATATTGAAATGCGATTCTGGAAATTGCCGGCCTGATCAGTGCGCCACATCAAAATCCATGTTACCCGGATGTGCCGTACGTGAACCAGTTGGTTTTGTTATGAACCTGCTCAGTATTAGCGGAATATCCCAGGTTCAACATGCGTTCGGATGAATTCGTTTTACTCTGCCTTGAAGATGTTCTCAAGGCGCATGCTGTGAGCAGGAGCAGTTTTCTCTAATAGTATTTCCTCTATCTCCATGGGTTATGGTTGCCGCCAGCCGTAGAAAATACGGCTGGTGGGCAGCCGATTCTCCAGCGAGACAACATTATCGAATCGGAGATTAACTCCAAACTCCTTTATGAACTGTTTCTAAAGCCGCTGTTTATCAGGCAGGGGGCTCCCTATAAGTCTTGAAAGCCTGAGGATAGTGAAAATCCTTTTCAATGCTTGCATGATGTATAAGTAGAAGTTTTCCTTCAAATATTTACATCGCACAGCCATGCCCGCGGAGGTAATTATCTACATGAAGCGAAAGGTCAAGCGAGGGGATCTGGTTGTTATCCAGGGCACTCTGCATCATATTGACAAACATTACCGGCCCAAGAAGGGCAGCCAGTGAATGGAGTGGATTTTCCTTGCGCAGAACATTTTCGGATTGGTAACGTGTCAGCAGTTCCCCGATTTTGTTGAAAATCTCAAATGGTGTATCGATCATGTCCTGCATCTCGGAGTGTCGTGAAATTTCTGTGAGCAGAATGACCATGAAATGCCCATACCTGGCCGATACATCCTGGTAAGCCTCCACGATCCGAAAAAGATCGCTTTCCAAATTTCCGGTATATTGGGCTGCGTGGAAAAACCCCACCTGTTCAATGATAGACATAACGGCTAGTGATACCAGCTGCATTTTACTCTCATATTTCCGAAACAGGGTCACCTCACTGACCCTGGCTGCTTCTGCCATATGTTTTGTAGTCGCCCCGGCGTATCCGCGTTCGCTAACTACCTTGATCACGGCCTGGTATATCTCTTCGTCTGATATGATTTTTGGCATTTGACCTCCAGGGCAGTGTGAGAATGAACCTCTTCATATTATGCCATATGTAAGTGTTGACTTACAATAAATATCGTGCTAATCTTAATGGAAGTGAGCGCTTACAATAAGGCCGGAGCAGTAGTGGAAGATGCAGGTAGAGTGATGTCCTTTGCGATGAGAATCATTGGGAAACTATATGGTGGAAGCAGCACCCGCCCATCGTTAGACAGTTTGTTAGCGGTATTTGATAAGGAGCTGGAGAATTTTCAAAATCTGATAACTCCAGCGGCTGAATCAAAGCCCCGTTCTCCTTTTGACAGCCCTGAACTGGCTGAGGAAAAGCTGTCGTTGGCAAATATGTCGCCAGCACAGCTGTTGAGGGTGCTGGCCATTATGCTTCCCCTGATGGTTCAAATGAGGGCCAGTTCAAGAATGTATGATGGTTCACTTCAGCAAGAACGAGCTGAAGCCACACCGGATTTTTTCGACAGGCTGGAAAGATCGGCACGGGCTGCGGGGGCCAAAGATATTAAATATGTCAAAGTACCCCGTCATGCGATATTTCAACATAAGGGTATCCCGCATGAATTTGCCATAGTGTTTACAGTCGAGATGGATCAGGAAAATTTATCTACAGCCCCAAGCTATACTGCCTTCCGGGAAGTAGCCAGGGGTTATAAAAATCTGGCCGTCATTGGGAACAGACTTGCACGATTTATACGAAGAAGTGGTTTTGCTGCTTACCCTGGCACTGCCCTGGGTGGAATTACGGATTATGTTCATCTTGGCGAGTTAGCAGGGCTGGGGGCAATTGGGTATCATGGGATGTTGATTACTCCAGGAGAGGGCGCCCGCCTGAGGATCAATACAATCTATACAAATATTACGAACCTGCCCATTCAAACCGGAAACGAACATCTTTGGATACGTGATTTCTGTGCGATGTGCGGAAAATGTACCCGTGTATGCCCGGTTGATGCGATTTTTCAGCAGCCCAGACCGCGCGGCGATGGAGGCATGCAGTGCATTGACCAGGCTGCCTGTCGCGATTATTTCAATCAGAGCTTTGGATGTGCGGTATGCCTGGCTGCCTGCCCTTTCAGTCGGGTGGGATATGATGTGCTCCAGGAACGCTTCAAGGGGAACCTGGATGCGCCGCAGTTCATCATCCATGTACCTGGAATTTCAACTGGCTCCCGGGCAGGAAAGGAATTCTGCGTTGACAATTAAAAGCTGGCTCATTCAGATATTTAAGGATCATGTTCTTCAACCACAACTCGGGCGATTGAATGCCTGGGAACAACGGATTATTAAGCAGAAGGGATCAATGCAGGGTGGAGCACATTCACCAGTTCGCTTCAACATCCCGCGTGAGGGGTTGAAGCTTGAGGGGGATCATGCTCCCCTGCCGGGTTTTCCGCGCTCAGCACCGCAGATGATAGGCAGTGTGATTAACATTCGGAAATCAGTGTATGACCTTGACCGGAATCCAGCAGACGGGAAGAAGGACATCGATTCACTGACTCTCGAAGAACTTGAAGCTTTTGCCAGGTCAGTTGGAGCAGATGATATTGGCTATGCAGCTGTCCCCCGGGAATGGGTCTTCCAGGATACGGCGATCCGGTTCACGCAGGCTATTGTGCTTACCATGGAGATGAGCAAAGAACGGATGGCTCAGGCACCGCATCCTGATACGGCTGTGATGGTACATGAAACCTACAATCAACTCGGTCAAACCTGCAACAAGATAGCTGATTGGCTGCGGGAGCGCGGATTTGCAGCTCACGCCGGGCATCCCCTGGGAGGCATGGCGCTCTATCCACCCATGGCTCAGGCTGCTGGCCTGGGTTGGCGAGGCAGCAATGGGCTGTTGATAACCCCTCGATTTGGCCCACGAGTCAGGCTTGCAGCAGTATTTACGGAAATTGGGAATTTTCCGGTATTCCATGGTAGTGAGCATGCGTGGGTGCTGGATTTTTGTATGTCGTGCAAACGCTGCATCCGTGAATGTCCGCCGAAAGCATTCTTCGAAAAACCGGTCTATCATGAGAACGGACTGGTAACTGTCCTCGATAACAGAAAATGCTTCCCGTTTTTTGTCAAACATCATGGCTGCTCGATCTGTATTAAGGTATGCCCTTTTAACCTGCACGGATATGACAAAGTCAGGCAGGTATTTCTTGACCAGCAAACAAGGGCCAGTACAGATACACAAAATGTATTGTAAGTGAACGGTTTTGAGGATTCACTTATGCCCATAATCAAATTATCAGAAATAATTAAAAAGGCCCCCCGGTTTTTTACCATTGAGCCATACCTGCGGCTTCAGGACAAGCCTGTATCCAGCCATCCCGAGGCTCGTGAACCACGCATTGTACCCCTGGTAGTGATGGACTATGGCAGTGTACGATCCCGGTTACAACAGATGCGTTATGAAGGTTTGAAAGAGTATTTCATCGGCACAATTCGGGAAATGCATATCAGTGCCAGGAGTATCAGAGAGAATCCCTATTCGGGGAAAAGGATCATGGACTCTGAAACACGGGCAGAATTGGAAAAGTACGCGAGAAGCCTGGGAATCGCAGAAATTGGCTACACCAGAGTAAATCCCCGCTATATTTTCAGAGGATTCCGCATTCTGTATGAGAATGCAATAGTGTTCACAATCGAAATGGACAGGGCCAAGATCAAAGGGGCTCCCAATATGGAGTCATTCAAGGAGGTCTTTCGAACATATTATCAGGTGGGGTTGACGGTAAATAAAGTGGCAGAGTGGCTCAGGGAGCGGGGATACAACGCCCATGCCGGGCCAGCTGGAGGCGGTGATGTGAATTATATTCCCATGGCGATTGACGCTGGACTGGGTGTGGCCGGTAAACACGGGCTCCTGATGACTCGTCTGAATGGACCTCGAGTCCGGCTGGCAGCTGTCTACACGGATATCGAGAACCTGCCCTTCTCCCGGGGAAATCCACATGGCTGGATCAGGGAATATTGTGAAACCTGTAATCTCTGTGTAAGAAAATGTCCGGCTGGTGCGATATATTTTGAAACCAGGACACATCCGGATGGCGGCCCGGTCTTTATCGATCATACCCTTTGTGCGGGTCCGTTTTCCAATGATAATGGCTGCACATTGTGTATAAAACACTGCCCTTTCAGCTTCGGTGATTACGACAGGCTGAAGACAGCATTCAAAGCCTCCATGTTGCCGGCAAATCAGCCTGATTATAAAAGGTGAGTGTATGTCGTGTGTATTTCAATGGCTTTCCAGGCAGGATGTTACACGCCATCGGATATCAGACATTATCAGGAAAAAATTCTGTGAACAGATAAAAACTCACAAACTCTTTTGACTCCCGGAATATCAGTTGTGTGGATTAAGGTTGTTTACAGTTTTGTCATCCATATCAAACATGATTCCCTGACCAAATCTTTTCTTTCAGACTCTTTAATATACTGTAAGGAAGTAAACGATTATCTGATGCACAAATCCTGAATAATTCCGATTAGCGTTAAGTCCAGCATCGGGCCTGACATAAAAAATAAACACCCGGTTCATATGCCGCTCTACCATCCGCATCGCGCTTTATACTTTCATCGTCATTGGGTTCTCCACCGGCTGGAAGTGATCAACCGCAGGCTTCTCAACAACACGCGAACAAAATTGACCTGCTCTGGATATCAGGTGCAAAAAACCGGGGTGGCTGAAAAGCAATCCTGAGCCAGCCTTCAAAAGCTGGATTACCAGGCTCCGATTTAACTGCAGGATACAAGGGGCAGTTCAGCCAATCTTTCCGAAGCTCATCCAGCCATGTGTGAATTATTAAGGGCCAGGATGTTACTCCTTGATATAATGGCGTCTCAACCCGGCGAGGACATGCTGTGCAGCGTGGACTGGACTCTTTTTATATATCTCACTGGAGCTTTGAATGAGCACTGAAAAATACCACTATGATGTTCCTGTTGACCCTTTTGCTCCCTGGCCCACATTTCGAAGAGACAGACGCAATACAGGGCGGTCTCCCATCAGGGGGGATTATGCGGATGACAAACCGTGGAATTTCCGGACCGAAAAGGGTGTGTTTTCGACACCGGTTATCGATGGTGCTGGAACGATTTTTTTCGGATCTGCGGATCATGGTTTCTTCGCCCTTGGGAGGAACGGGCGGGTCCGCTGGAAATTTGAAACCGGAGAGATCATTGACTCGGCGGGAGCGCTGCTTCCTCCTGAAGATGAAAAGTACCCCGCTTCAGTGCTTGTCCCATCGGGAGACGGCTACCTGTACCGTTTGGCCTGCGACACGGGGAAGATGCTTTGGAAGTTCGATGCCCGGACAGCACCGAGAGCCAGCTACAACAACTGGTTTGAGGCCAATGTCGCGCTCGGCTCCGACGGCACGATCTATGCCGGGAACACGAACTTCAACTACTATGCCATAGACCAGGATGCAGGCTTGAAGTGGACATACCCGACAGGAGCCAATGCCTGGTCCTGCGCGGGTATCGGGAACGATGGGGCCATATACTGGGGATCGAATGATACGTTTGTTCACGCAGTACAGCCTGATGGCTCCTTACTATGGAAGCGGCGCACCCTGGGATTTATCGCTGCATCAGCGGCAGTGGGCACGGATGGAACGGTGTATATAGGCTCTTACGACAGCAGACTCTATGCATTGAATCCGAAAACCGGCCGCGTCAAATGGAAGTTCAAAACACAGGATCATATCTATGGATCAGCGGCGTTGGGAATCAGCAAAGATGGCGAGACCGACTGTGTGTTTGTCGGGTCGACGGACGGCAGTATGTACGCTGTCAGCACGTCGGGAGAGCTTCTGTGGCGCTATGATGCGGGCGCACCTATACGGTCATCCGCCGTGCTGGGGCGTACGCCGCAAAGTGAAGATGGCTGGATCGTGTATTTCGGCTGCGGGAACGGCAAACTCTACGCGCTGAATGCAGCCGATGGATCACGGAGATGGTCGTATGACACCCGGCCTGAGGGGGATGAGGAAGCCGACCGCTATGATCTAAACGGGTCGCCTGCGCTTGGAAAGACCGGTGCAGTTATCGGAGGGGAACACGGCAGGGTCTGGTATGTGCCGTATGATTATCCGCTGCATCACAATGATCCCCGCGGCTGCATTGATCCTGGCGAAGATTTGCCCCGTACGATGGCCGGCCTGTATTACGTGACACCGGGCGGGAATGTTTGTGATGAAGTTCCGGAGACACTACCCGCTGCCACCATGATCACCCTGAGGCTGGTGGTCCGGCAGAATAGTGAAACAGTCGATGCACGCCTCTACAATGTGCCGTTTCTGAAACCGGGGAAGGCACTCAACGTGCAGCTGGATCCACCGGCCCCGTTCTCAGCAGAGACAAGCGCTGATGGGCGGTATCTGCATATCATCCCGCAGGGCTATCTCACACCCGGACAGACGATCACCATAAAGGTGCAGGGGAATACGTATACGGGTGGACTCCATATCGGCAACCTGACACTGGGCGGCAAGCGACTCGGACGGTTTGAGGAAACCCTTGCCTTTACAGTCGAGAAAAACCAGGCAGACCGGGTACCATTAACCGTGGCGGAGGAGCAGGTTTCCGCCTTTGAGTGGACACGGTTAAGCGTGCCGATCCCGACGATGCTGCCGAGCCTGAACCAGATCGGGTTTGACTACATGGACTGGATTATCGGATTGGTCGGGATAGCAGAGCCGGATGTGAAGAATCAGGGCAGGATGATCCTCTGGGCCGTGGGCGGGCATCGTGATGAAGCAGGCGAGCTGGTTTGCGATCCCGAAACGGATTTTGTTTTGCCTTTGAGTGGAACGTATCAGCAGGACAGCTTTATCGTGACAAACCGGCAGTTTACCATGCCTGTGACGGGCATCCCGATTCCCTTCAACCGTTTTGAACTGCGCGGGCGTATGGGGAAAGACATGCGCGTGTCCGGGGCTACCGCAATGGCGGATACAAAAGTGCTGGGAATCCCGACCTTCGGACCGCTCCTGGTGATCGCCGGCCTGGCAAGCAACTGGTGGGAGAAACTGCTGGTGATGGCGACCTATGTCACACGCAGCTATTCAGGCCCGTCAAACAAAAAGCCGCAGGGTATCCGTGTTGAATCGGTGCAATTTGTGCCACCTACAGGTAGAAAGGATGGCTCTTTAAAAGCAGCCTTCGTATGTGAAGAAGGGTTCAACTATCCGGCTGAGAAGCACCACTCAGGGATTGTCCTTGTCGACAATGATCGAATGGAAGCGCTGCCGCTTGATTACCTGCACCTCTTAAAGAGTACGGAAGATACAAGGGGGAATCTCAAAGAGGTAAGCCTGAGCATCCCGGCGAATATGGAAATTCCTCCGGGTACCAGCGCAGTGGTAATGCTGGATGTGTACCCGGCGTGGAGTGAAGAGCTGAACTGTCCGCACTGAACTGACCGTGCTGACCTGTCAGCAGAAAGAAGAGGAACGCATGTCCGAATCACCTGCATTAAGGGCGCATAGAAAAAAGCTGCCGCTCAAACTTAAAATTCTTTACAGCACCGGTGATATTTCAACCAGTGCGCCGCTGGCATTGGTTTCCTTTTACTACCTGTTCTTTCTCACGGACGTAGTAGGGATGCGGCCCGACCTTGCGGGATGGGTTGTGGCGATTGGCAAGATCTGGGATGCAGTGAATGATCCACTGTTTGGCCTGCTCAGCGACCGCATTCGCAGCCGGTGGGGGCGCCGTCGAGTGCTCTTGCTATTTGGCGCGGTTCCGCTTGGGACTGCCTATGCACTCATGTGGCTTCGCCCCGATCTCGGCACAGCAGGATTGATGATCTATTACTCACTCACATTCATCCTGTTTGATACAGCCTATACAGCAGTCCATGTCGGATACAACTCACTAACGCCCGAGCTAACAACAGACTACGATGAGCGCAGCTCCCTGAACGGCTATCGAATGGCCTATGCGATTTCGAGTGCTCTGGGGGTCATCATCCTGGCCACGGTGCTCAGCTGGAGCATCGACAGCCCGACAGTGTTGTACAGCACGATCGGGTTGATAGTCGGGGTGGTAATCATCATCCCGCCTTTGATCGTGTTCCAGGTAACGCGCGATCATACATTTGCTGCCCCTGAAGAGAATATATCCCTGCTGGATTCCATCCGATACACAGTCAGCAGCAGGCCGTTTCTCATGGTGATGGGAATCTATCTGCTCAGCTGGACAGCGGCTTCGGTGCTTTCAGCTGTTCTTGTGTATTATGCGAACTATTATCTGCAGATTCCAGAACAGTCCAACAACTTCATCCTGCTGGCGTATGGTGCTGCGATCGTGTTTATCCCGCTGACAGTGTGGCTGGCGAACAGGCTGGACAAACGGAGGGCTTTCGTCATCGGGTCGCTAACCTGGATTGCTGCATTGCTGGGGATAGTGCTTCTGCGGCCGGCTGATATCGCTGCAGCGTATGTGCTGGTGGGACTTTCCGGGCTCGGTATTGCCACAACCTATGTCATTCCATGGTCGATGCTGCCTGATGTGATCGAACACGACCAGGTCCGGTCCGGCCAGCGGCGGGAAGGTTCTTACTACGCGATGGCGGCATTTTTTCAGAAGCTGGGGACAGGTGCTGCGCTGTGGGCGATGGGGCAGATGCTTGCACTGGCAGGATATATCACCCCTGATCCTGCTGCCGGGACACTGATCACACAGCCGTCCCAGGCAGTCGCTGCGATCCGGTGGTTTGTGGGGCCGATCCCGGCTGTGCTGCTGTGCGGTGCCATTCTTTTCGCCTGGAAGTTCCCGATCACAAGGGAATCACACCAGGAGCGATTGGATTTGTTGGATGCCAACGCGATTCAAGGTGAAGGGTGAGGTGGAGAATCTCTTCACTGTCTCTTGTTAGGTGGCTGGTTGTGGTGCAGGCGATCCTTGGTTCAATCAGGCGCCTGTGATATGTAGTCCTCCGGGTGCTGGTCAAGCAGGATGGGGTTTCCGTCGGGATCCATCAGTGAGATATGTGTCGGGCCGTCACCCTCAGCTGCCTTCTCGGCAAGTTCGATCCCTGCATCCTCAAGCCTTGATTGAATCGAACGTACATCACGCGGGTTAAAGGTCAGGATGTTTTTATCAAACATACCCTGAAACAGACCAATCACAGTTTCACCGTTCCTCATAATGATCCAGCCTTCATCAGGTTTTCCGTCTATTGCCTTGAACCCAAGGTTTTCATAGAAACTCCGGGATACCTTGATATTCTTAACAGCCAGGCTGACAGAGAATTGTCCTAAATCCATAGTCGTTACCTCCAAACTTGATAATAAAAGTATAAGCGAATCCAATGAGCGTTGTTGCGTTGAGGATCTTGTATCAGTGTGAACAAATACCGATGAACTATTAGTATCCGTCCAGGCTACCCGGGTTTACATGGAATCGAGGCTGTTGTGGCAGGGAAACAAAAACCCGCCAGAATCACTTCTGACGGGATTTGTTTGTTTGTGTAGGGCGGGTGGGGGTCGAACCCACATTCCCGAAGGAAACGGATTTTAAGTCCGTCGCGTCTGCCAATTCCGCCACCGCCCCGGTTGTTACGAATAATTGTAGCGCGCTTGTTGAGAACGTCAAGTGGCAGAGAGTTTATCTGGCGCTCCTCATTTGGCATGAGATCCGAATCATGTTAGATTGGCAACAGCATGCATTGTTCCGATATGCTGCCTTCAGCTGCCAGGCTGATGGCAGCGCTTCCTTGGTATATGTTGATGGGGAGTTGAGCGGTGAATTTCGACGGTATGAATCAGACAATTAAAGAACATAATGAAGAAGCCCGGGCAGTATGGGAAGCATATGAATTCGGCGATCCCATGCGCCCGCCTGTCTTCCTCGGCACCACGGCTCTTTTTTTCATTTTTAATAGAAATCTCAACCCCGGAGGAGAAGTTACCTTTGAATCATACTGTTCGGATGCGCGCACCATGTATGACTTCCAGATCAGGTCTCAGGTCTGGCGTGCGGAACATATTGCCCATTATTGTGATGACCGGGTTGGGTTCCCGGAGAAATTCCAGCTCAGGGTTGATCTGCAGAATTTCGATGATTCGGCTTACTTCGGCGCACCCATAGAGTTTATCGAAGGCCAGGTGCCGGATACCCGGCCAATCCTGGCTGGCGAAAAGAAATATGCTCTCTTTGATGCCGGCCTGCCAGACCCTCTGACCGGCGGCTGGTATGCCAAAGCCCACCGCATTTTTGAGCAGTGGCTGGAATTCCGCGAGCAGGAGCCTGAGTATCAAGGTTCCCCGATCGAACTGGAACCATTCGGGCATTTCACGTCCTCAGGCTTGTTCACCCTCGCTATTTCACTGCGGGGTTTTGAATTCCTCTCAGACATATACTCCGACCCTGATTACGTGCGCCAGCTGCTGGAATTTCTCCTGCAGGGATTGGTCGCCAGAGTGGAGGCGCATCACCGATTCTTCAGCCTGGAATTCCCAAATCCGTACCTGTTCTTTGTTGATGACTCGATCGAGATGATCTCGACTTCGATGCTGGAAGAATTGCTGCTTCCCTATTACAAGCGCTACAAGCAAGCAGTGACGAATTCCGAACATATCCGCATGCACTTATGCGGAGATGCAACGCGCCACTTCAAACTGCTGCGTGATGAACTGGGTGTGAACGATTTTGACACTGGTTTTCCGGTCAATTTCGGCTGGCTGCGAAAGGAACTTGGACCGGAAGTCAATATCTACGGCGGGCCAACCGTGATGGACTTGAAGAATAGCTCGCCGGAGGAGGTCCGGAAAGAAACCAATCGCATCCTAAACTCAGGAATCACCGAAGGCGGCCGTTTTATACTGCGCGAGGGTAACAACCTGGCACCGCACACACCCTTTGCCAACCTGGCTGCCATGTATGAAACAGCCAGGAAGTTCAGATATTGATGTGGAAGGATTTCCTCCATGCATTCAGAATTCAGTCTGAGTGGATGGGTACAGGCAGATGAACAATCAGCGGACTTTCGCTGCTGAAGGAGAAATTGAGATGAGGAAGCTTGTTGTTTTCACAACCGATCGGGGTGAATATCACCAGCAGGCCGCATTACAGGCGGCACCGCTGGAGTTGGAGGTGTGTATGCTCAGAGCGCCTGATAAAACCGAGTTGACAGACGCCCTGAAAGACGCATCGTTTCTCATTTCAGAACGCTCCGGTGTATTAGACCGGGATGTACTAACAAGAGCGCCGAATCTCAAGTTAATTCAACGACTTGGTTCCCTGACATTTGATATCGATCTTGAAACTGCAGCTGAAGCAGGAATTGTGGTTTGTTACTGGCCAGTTGAAAATGTGATCAGGGTGGCTGAGCACATCGTGTTACAAATGCTGGCATTGACCAAAAAACTGGGAGAGGTCGAAAAAATCGCGCTCGAAGCGAGCCTGGAATGGGGAGAAAGCAAACGGACGGATGAGGATACGTTTGCCTACAACTGGTCCGGTCGCAGCGGCATTGGCCAGCTGTGGCGGAAGACGGTGGGTATCATCGGGATGGGCGAAATCGGTGTTGAACTGGCACGCCGCCTTCAGGGATGGGGATGTGAGCTTCTGTATCACAAACGAAAACCGCTGCCTGCAGCTGTTGAAAAGGATGTCGGCATCAACTATGTGAAAGCCGAGGATCTTTATGCCCGCAGCGACTTCCTGGTCAACCTGCTCCCTTACAGCGCTGCTACGGACATGCTCCTTGATAAAAACGTGTTCAGGCAAATGAAAAAAGGTTCATATGTTGTAAGCTGCGGCAGCGGAAGTACGATAGATGAGGCTGCGCTGGCTGAAGCGATCCGTGAAGGAAGAATCGCCGGGGCAGCGATGGACACTTTTGAGTGGGAGCCTGTACGATTTGATGAACCTCTTCTTGCACTTGCCAGAGAAGGATACAATGTGCTGCTTACACCGCATACGGCTGCCGGGACGATCCCGGAAAACCAAGCGGAAGCACCGCGATACCAGGATTATACAAATGTCAAACGGTTCCTGGATGGTAAGGAATTGCTGTATCGTCTGGTGTAGAATGGGTTAGATAGCTAAAATGAGAAAATTGCCGAGCCGGTTTCTTGCTATCCAGTTGAGATGAGCGATGAATTCAGGTAGCTGGCTGCCGACTCCTGGGATTGTACTGCTGGCTCTTGAGATAGAAGTGCCGACCCCCAAAGATATAAATGCCAATTTCGCAGATTGTGATGCCGCCCTCAAGGGTTGAATGCCGGCTCCTTGGATTGTAGTTACGACTCTTAAGATCTTACTGCCGAATCGATAGATCTGGCAGATGGCCATTTTTCCCCCGAGAAGCTGGATATCCACATCTCCAGACACTATTCCTTGATATTTCCGAGAAGATCAGTCTAGCAGGCTTTGCACGACGCGAGACATTTCGGACGTAGTGATATTTCCTTCCACAACAATGAATTGTCCTTCCAGGAAGTATGTGGCAAAGGAGTATGGTCCATTATCGTCCGAGTAATCTTCGATGAGCACAGTTGTGCCTTTCAGCGTGTGCAGTTCATCGTCGTATGGTTCCCATTCGGCATCGTCGTAGAACTCATCTAAAGAGCTGTAGGGGTTGAAAGCAGAACTGACAGAAAGATAGTCTTCATTGCCCGGGCCGTAAAAATCTACGACCAGCACCTCACCGCCGCCGGGGGCAAACCAGATTGCATCTTCACCAAAATCCTCCGCCTGCATGGTGTAGGCTTCGTATAACTCATATCCATCCGGCAGGTAGCCTGGAATCAGCTCCGGTGGAGCATCTACAGGAGGATAGTCGTAAGCTGGATAGGCCTCTTCCCAGCCTTCTCCCCAGATTTCGTCCGGATCCATTAATCCTTCTACCTGCGGGGTTATAAAATTCGGCGCAGCAAATGTGGAGGCTGCCAGCGGCTGCCCGTTTTCAGTGATCGAAATACTGTAGTCAGTGTAGGAGCAGTAGTATTCGCTTGCTGCTTTCTCCGGATTCATTACGATTACATACAGCGATTCGAACTCGCTTGCATCGACAGTGACTTGTGAACCGTAGGCTTCGAAGAGACTGGCTGTGCCATTTTTGATGGCAACAACAAGAGGTTCCAGTCCATCCGACTGCAGCGAAATGGTGACAATGCTGTCCGCCTGGATTTCCACATAGTCTGCAGCAATCTGGCCGACGCCGTCAACAGGGTTGAAGGTTTCACCGCTTCTGGCTGTTCCTTCCAGGCGGACCACCGGAAAGGTGTCGCCTTCTTCAAAATCCCTGGTGAGCAGGGCGACCGAGAAGCCTCTAAGTGTCTCTTCAAGAGAAGTGCCGGCGGTTTCAAGTGCTGCCTCTATGGCATCGTAACCATTGTGGGTTACCGTTTGCTCCCACATAGCGCGAATCATATCGTGCCCGTAACGTTCGGATAGATAGCGGAGGAAAATCCATTCACCATACCAATGCCCGTCATCCTCAACCCGCTCGGTGCCGCCTACAGCAAGCTGGCAGGTGTCCGGTGATTTGAAAACTGCATAAAGATCTTCCACGCCATCGTTGACATCATCGTAGACTTCATCCTGCATCCACGTCGCTGTCGCTTCCCAGAGCCAGTCAGCTGGTTCCTCACCATCATAGCCAAACTGGATTGCGTGGTTGAATTCATGCGCTGCAGTAGAACGCATCAAATCCATGGGATCGTACCCTTCCAGATCCATGTCTTCTATATTGGCGTAATCATTGTCTAGAGCCATGAAGGAGACGGCCGCTCGTTTTTCAATTGTTTCTGTATTGGGATTATCACCTGCTGGACCATCCACAGCCGGTTCTATACTGTTTTCTACGTAACCAAAGGTTCCATCCCAAAGAATTTCAATGAGATAGACATCGTAGAGCGCATTGCCGCCAATCTGCCCATCGGGTGGGGGTGCAGCCCAGTTGAAATGATCGATTTCCATTTGCCATACATGTTCAAGTGTTTCTGCAATTTCCTGTACAAATTCGGTCGAGGGAACGGCATCTTCCCCTGAAAAAGTGTAGTGGATTCGGAAATGCTGTGTATCGTGAAGTTCTTCAGAACCGCTCAGGACCGGGCGTTCTTCTTCATCATATTCTTCTTCGTATCCCTCAAAATCGGACTGGCCTGGTGTTTCATATACTTCCTCATCTTCATAAGAATCCTGAAGTGGGCCTTCCATTGGCTCTACAGGTCTATCTTCATAGTCATATGGTTTTGAGTTCATGGTATCAAGGAAGTATTGGAAGGCACCTGTAACGGTTACACAGGAGGAGCTTGTGATGAGGATAAAAACAGCGAGGAAGAACCATTGTATAGTATTTCTGGAAGACATACCGTACTCCTGTGGGTTTATATCCGATTTGTTGATGTGCAATCAGGAATCGTGTTCTGATACGTTGAATAGTATCATGAATAAGGGCCGTCCATAGGGTAAATATTAACTAAAATCCCCGGTTGAGAAGGTGAACGTTCTTCTGATGAAATTCGACTGTGGTGATATGATTTTTTATGCGTTTAGCTTGAATTCTCTATCGGGATGTTAATAAAATACATAAAGTGGCTGTGCTATAATCCCCTCCGAAAGGAAGACAGGTATGTTCAAACAATTGGGGAAGCTTTTAACAGGTGATCCGGACCAGCGGGACATGGACCGCTATACGGAAAAAGTTGTAGAAATCAATGCGTTGGAAGCGCAGCTGGAGCAGTTAACCGATGAAGAGTTAGCAGGAAAAACCGCTGAATTCAAGCAGCGGCTTGCTGCCGGAGAAACGCTTGATGACCTGCTGGTTGAGGCGTTTGCGGTTGTTCGGGAGGTATCCGTACGAAAACTCGGTATGCGCCATTTCGACATCCAGATGATCGGCGGTATGGTGCTGCATGAGGGCAGAATTGCTGAAATGCGTACAGGTGAGGGTAAAACGCTGGTTGCAACCCTGCCGCTTTACCTGAATGCCCTTGTGGGCAAAGGCGTGCACCTGATAACGGTGAATGACTACCTGGCAAGGCGTGATGCACGCTGGATGGGGCCGATCTTCCATTTTCTCGGGATGAGTGTGGGGATTCTCCAATCCGCCTCGCGCACCGAATCCGGGCGCAAGGGTTTTCTCTATAACCCGGAGCGGGAAGCCGCACAGGAAGACATCCATCAGATGGAGATCGTTGCTCGCTCTGAATCCTATGCGGCTGATATTACCTATGGAACCAATAATGAATTTGGTTTTGATTATTTGCGCGACAACATGGCGCGCACACTCGAGGCACGTTCACAACGAGGCCATAACTATGCTCTGCTCGATGAGGTCGACAATATTCTGATTGATGAAGCCCGGACACCGTTGATTATTTCAGGGCCATCTCATGAAGAACCCGAGACCTATCAGCAAATGGCTAAAGTTGTTCGCCAGATGCGCCCTGAGGATTATGAAATCAGTGAAAAAGACCGGACAGTGGTCCTGAATGATATTGGGATCAGCCACGTAGAAGAACTGCTGGGCATGCCTTTGAGAGATCCGGACCGGCCTGAAGATATTTCTCCGGAGCAGGCGCGCATGCTGGGCTATCTCGAGCAGGCGCTTCGTGCTGAATTCCTTTTCAAGAGGAACAAGGATTACGTGGCGCAGGGCGGCAAGGTGATCATTGTTGATGAGTTTACCGGACGGCTGATGCCAGGCCGCAGGTGGTCAGACGGGCTGCACCAGGCTGTCGAAGCAAAAGAGGGCGTGAAAGTCGGCCGTGAGAATGTCACGTATGCCACAATCACCCTGCAGAACTACTTCCGGATGTATACCAAACTGGCAGGCATGACAGGTACAGCTGTAACCGAGTCGGAGGAGTTTAACAAGATATATGAAGTGGACGTTTTTGCCCTGCCGACAAACCTGGAATATGTAGCTTCCCTGGAAGGAACGGATCTTGAAGCAGTTGAGTATAAAGAGGAGAATCTGCGGTTTGTAAAATATATCCGCCCCGGGGATCCTGAGGAGAAACCGATTTTCTGGAAGCGGAAAGATTATCCGGATGTGGTCTTCCGCACGGAAGAAGCAAAACTTCGGGCAATTGTGCTGGAGATTCTTCGCAGGCACGTGTACGGCCAACCCCTGCTTGTGGGTACGACATCAGTGGAACTATCGGAGCTGCTGTCGAGCCGTTTGCGGGCGGACGCGCTTCAGAAGCTGGCGAATATCATGATTCTGCGTCGTGAGTACATGCACCAGAACGATATTGAGGAGACCGGGCTTCGCATCAATGAACTGCTGCCTTTGTATGCGCCGCTCGATCAACTGCCTGCTTCAGAATTACGGACCTTTGCCCGAAGTCTTGGGCTTTCCTTGAATCCGGCGAAACCGGAAAATCTGCAGCGCCTGGGCGAGGTGCTGGATCTCGGATCCGGATATCATGAGCGAATAGCAGCTGTCCTTAAAAGTGGTATCAGGCACAATGTACTCAATGCGAAAAGGCACACCGAGGAGTCGCAGATCATTGCCGGCGCCGGAGAAGTCGGTGCAGTTACGATTGCAACCAACATGGCCGGCCGAGGTGTCGATATCAAACTGGGCGGTGAACTGGCAGAGGAAGTCCTTGGTGCTGTGAATCGTGTGCTGCGGCGTATCGGTGTGGAAAACCCCACACGGTTGAGTGTGGAGGAAAGACTGGCTGCGCTGGAAAATGCTGATGATGAAGCTGTTGGTATTTATGGTCCCGAAATCGAACTTTTCCGGCAGTATATCGATAATGAAAAGCTTGTCAGGGAGGTGGGAGGGCTGCACGTCATTGGTTCTGAACGCCATGATGCACGCCGTATCGATAACCAGCTCCGCGGCCGTGCTGCCCGCCAGGGAGATCCCGGTTCCTCCCAGTTTTACCTGTCCATGCAGGATGAACTAATGCGGCTGTTCGGAGGCGAACAGGTTGGCACACTCATGCAGCGATTGAATATCGATGATGCGCTTCCTGTTGCGCATAATATTGTTGACCGCCGGATCGAGCAGGCTCAGACACGAGTGGAAGGCGCTAACTTCGATACCCGCAAACATTTGCTTGAATACGATGATGTACTCAACCAGCAGCGTGAAGTATTCTACAGTCAGCGCAACCGGGTATTTACCAAGGGTGATTTGAGTGAAGATATCGCTTCCATGGTCGTATTCGAGATCGAGCGGCGTGTCAACCTGGCTGCGATGGATCCGGACGGCCCCTGGAAGCTGCTTGCATGGCTGGAGGAAATCCAGCCAACACTCAGCCTGGAATCAGATAAACCTTACCCATCCTTCATGTTACAACTCCTGCTTGAGAAAATGGAAGCGGATTCCGGGGCAGAACTGAAAGAATCTTTCAACAGCATCGTTGAGGATGCGCTCCAGTCACATTATGACCATCTTGCTGAAAGCACCCGAAACCAGTTTGATACCGCACTCGATCGGCTGAAGGACCAGGTTTCACAGCGGGTGGAACTCGCTGAGACTGCAATGGACGGTATCTTGCTTGAGGCGGAAGAAAGCGGAAATATGCCTCGAGTGGATGATCTGCTTTCTGTGGTGGAACAGACCGCAGGGCTTCGTCTGCAGATGGATGAAAAAAGCCGGGATGCTGTCCAGCAGGATCCAGACAAGATCAGGCGGATGCTGCCGCAGTTTGTGGAAGCCAGCCTGGGCCTGCGAATCTGGGCGGGTATGATCAGGACCATCGAGGCGCGGCTGGGCGAAAGTCTGAACCTGGATAAGAAGCTTAAATCTCCGATTGACTGGAATCAGGCATCGGATGATTTGAACGAAGCGTTTGAAAGTGCCTGGAACCGCAGGGCGGATCGCATTCGAAGTGATGTGGAACGAGACCTGAACAGGGATCTGAAGAGTCAGGAGGTAACGGATGCGCTGAAACTTCGTTTGCTTGTCCAGCTCAGCTACGGCCAGCGAATGGTGTTTGACCGCAAGACACACCAGCGCCAGTCTGTCCGCGTGGGCAGATTCAGTTACGCCTTTACGGCTGCCAGATTGATTGAAGGGCTCGAGCCGGAAGAGCTCTCCCGACGCATCCTCGATCACCTGCAGGGAGCGCAGGCTTATATAGAGCAGACTGTCGGGGAATCCGAGACGATACGCCTTGGAACACAATCGCTCAAAGAGCTTAATCAACCACTTCAGGATGCGATTCGTGAACGTGTCGGAAAAGAGGATTTCGAAAAAGCTGCCCAAAGCGAATCGCTGCTTGCCATGCCAGAAGCAGAACTTGAAAGCATCAGGGAGGCTCTGGGTGGGCATCTGATGATGGAATTCTACCGCCGTCAGTTCCTGTCTACAGCGGATCGTGCCTGGGTGGATTATCTCACGCAGATGGAAGCACTGCGAACTTCAATTGGCCTGGAAGCCTACGGCCAGCGTGATCCCCTGGTACAGTATAAAAGCCGTGCGTTTGATATGTTCCAGCAGCTGCTCGATGAAATTCGAAGCGGGATGGTTTCGCGCATGTACCGTGTACGGCTGGCGGCAAGAGGTACCGGTACAGCCAGCCGTGTGAATGTGGGAGCTGATCAGAAGGCGGCAGCTTCCAGATCGAAGAGTTCAGGGAAAAAGCGCCGCCGCCGCAGGCGATAGTTTTTTCCAGGAAACCAGCTGCGGCGCTTGCGTACAGAGTGTCCATGCAGTCAAGATGGTAATGCAAACTTGTTTGTGGAGGATACAGCTGTGAAAGACGGCTCTACTGATTCCTTCAAAGCGCTGCCTAAAATAGACCTGCACCGCCACCTTGAAGGTTCGCTGCGTCTTGCCACGCTGTTTGAACTGGCAGATGAGGGAAAGATCAACCTGCCTGCCGATCTGGAGGCGCTCAGCGCGGTATCCACACTCATTTCCACTGATCCAGCGGAGCCTCAGTCGCTTCTGGAAAAATTTCAGACCCTTCGACGTGTCTATACCAGTCCGGAATTGATCCAGCGTTATGTGCGTGAAGCCGTCGCAGACGCAGCTGCTGACGGTATCATCCATCTGGAAATGCGGTTTTCGCCGATGGCTTTGGCAGGTGAGAAGCAGTTCGCTGTGCCTGAGGTGATTGCCTGGGTGCTGGAAGCAGCAGATCAGGCTGCTGAGCAGGAAGCGATCGAAGTAAAACTGATCGCCAGTGTCAACAGGCATGAGCCCCTGGAAACAGCCGAAAGAATTGCCGGCGCTGTTCTTGATTACAAGAGCGATCGATTGGTGGCATTTGATCTGGCGGGGGATGAAGAATCGTTTGCTGCTGATGATTTCATACCCTTGTTCCAGGAAGTACAGTCGGGTGGTTTGCGAATAACAGTTCATGCAGGAGAGTGGAGCGGCGCAGAGGCGGTGCAGCTGGCAGTGGAAGAATTTCATGCCGACCGCATCGGGCATGGTGTCAGAATCATCGAATCGCCGGATGTTGTTGCCCTCGCGCGCGAAAAGGCAGTGCCATTTGAAGTCTGTCCACTCAGTAATATCGCCAGCGGTATTGCTGCCGGGTGGCAGGATCATCCGATCAGGGAAATGGTTCTGGCAGGCCTCGTGGTGACGCTAAACACAGATAACCCTGGAATACTCGGAACAACGATGTCCGAAGAGCTTTCCCTGCTAACATCTGAAACTGATCTGACTGTGACTTCGATAAAAGCGTTTATGCTGAATGCAGTAAATGCGGCTTTCTTGTCCACCAATGAGAAAAAAGCGCTGGAGCAAAAGCTGCTCAGCGCGTATCAGATGGGGATGTGAGTTTTTACTCTTGCTGGTTTTCTGATTCAGTCAACTCCGATTTTCCATTTCTGAAAGGACTACACTTTCCGTTCCCACTCGGAAACACACTCGCGGATAAACTCCTTGATTTGTGGATCGGGAACATCTTCCAGTGGAAAACTTTCCACACCGATCAATGCCTTGATTTCACCATTCAGGCCTTCAATAAGACGAACAGAGAGATGGGTTTCTCCACTAATGCGGATTTTTTCCTGTATGATGTCGTTGATTTCTGCAATCATCGAACGCGGCTGGGGAGCGGGTTCGGTCTTTTTCTTTCTCTTATTTCTGTTCAATAATGGAATAGGGCGGTCCGGAATTGAAAAATCTGAAGCTTTATCCTGTACTTCAGGTTCTGCCTCCTGGAACCATGCCGCGACTTCGTTCAATGAATTTGAGACAATCGGCCAGTCCGAGGATTCCTCCAGCATGGAAACGGAGGTATAATCCCGATCGCCTACCGAGATAATCAGCTTGCCTGTACCAGGATGGCGTTTGATAGAAACCATCGGTTCAATTTCTGCCTCGACAGCAGTCCGGAAATCATCATCGATATTATCCTGCTCCTCTACGTGTTCTTCCTGTGGTTCAGGGGATTCGGGTTCGATATCTCCTTCAGCCGGTTGCTCTTCCCAATGCTGAGATTCAGATGGATGGCCATTTTCTTCAATCTCTTTTTCATCTTCTGCTTCGGATGAATATGATTTTTCCATTGTGGAGGTTTCCTCAGGCGCGGAAAGCTCTTCACTATCCTCTTCAGCTTCAACGCTTTTAGCCTCTTCTTTCTTTAAAGCCTCAACACTCTCAGCTTCTTTATTTTCTGCAACTTCACCTTCTTCTTCCTCAGCGTTCTCAGTGTCTTTGCGATTCAGCAGAATGAAGACTGCGATCAGGGCAGTTGCCAGGCCCACAGTGATGAGGATAATACCGAGTATAAGAGGATTTTCAAGAGTCATGGTTGAGTCTCCGGTTGACATTTCGGGCAGAAGTGTGTGCTGCGCTGGCCAACAAGAATTCGTTCAACAGGTGTACCACAGGTAGGGCAGGGAAGCCCTGTGCGGCGGTAGACCTGAAAAGTATTCTGGAAGTCACCACCCCGATAGATCCAATCAATGCTGGCTCCCTGGCGCAAAATACCCTCTTCGATTGTACTGCGAATATTCTGCCACAGCGATTCCGCTTCCTGGCGGCTCAATGTATCAGACGTTCTCTCCGGGTGGATATGAGCCCGGTGCAGGGTTTCATCTGTGTAGATATTGCCCATTCCAGCAAGGAAAGTTTGATCCATCAGCAGCGGTTTTATTTTACGGCGCCGCTTTGTTAATTCAGTATACAACCAGTCAGCTGTGAATTCAGAGCCAAGCGGCTCCGGCCCAAGCCTGTCATAGATTTCTGCCGGGTCTTCAAGGTACCACACACGTCCAAATTTGCGGGTATTGCTGAACCGCATACTCCAGCCGCTGGCAAAATGGAAAACAGTATGTTCATGCCCGCCAGCCGGCTCTTGATGGTCCACCAGCAGGATATCGCCGCTCATCCGAAGGTGTATCAGGAGTGTGCCTTTCGTACAGGGAAAAACCAGGTACTTGCCCCTGCGCTGTACATCCAGAATGGTCTGGCCGCGTAGTTTACAACGAAAGGTTTTCCAATCCGGCGCCGCAATCTGACGCTCCCAGTCATTGCTGATATCCACAATAACCTGGCCGGGAACCTGCAGCCCGAGCCGGCCTTCTCTCAGATTCCGGGCAATGGTTTCAACTTCGGGTAATTCGGGCATCGGTGTGATTATACCCGCCGCAGAGCCTCATGCAACTGTGTACTTTCAGGCTGTTTTTCTCCCAAATGCCAAATCCGGGCAGATGTTTACAAAAACCGATTGCTGCTTGTTAATATACTGTCACCAGATCCCGCAGCTGGTCCAGCTTTGTTTCCCCAATACCGGATACATTCAGAAGGTCTTCAACTGTAACAAAAGGCCCGTTCTGCAGTCGGTACTCGACGATTTTCTTGGCTGTCGCTGGGCCGATACCGGGAAGTCGTTCCAGTTCCGGTGCTTCAGCGAGATTCAGGTTAACCAGCCCGGTGTTTTCCTGGTTTTGAAGCTGTTCCTGTACGGCAGAATCTGCAGCGCTGGTGGGCTGGAGGTAGGGGATATAGAGCTTCTGGCCGTCAGCAACGCCTGAAGCAAGGTTGATGGTCTCCATATCCGCTTTTCCCGTTGTCCCACCGGCAGCTTCGATTGCATCGGCTACGATGGCGTTGGGCGGCAGGTCGTATACGCCGGGTGTGGCGACGGCGCCGCATATATGAACGGTAAATGGTTCCGGGGTTGGCGGCGGCAGGAGTGTGACTGGCTCACCGCGCGGCGGGCTGAGGATCAGAATCACAAGCCCGGCTGCTGCGAATCCTCCAAGGACACCAGTAAATACAAGAGCGATCTGTTTCATGTTCTTGCCCCCTTTCGATTTTCTCTCATTATACAGGACTATGAATGTGGACGAATACCTGATTTTTGAAAAACGCTCCATTAGACATAAGATGTGCCGTGATGAAAGGTTTCAGCAAAGTGTTTCAGAAAAAGAGCGTATCAAAATCCGGGTTAAATGGCGAGTATTGAGAATTGATATCAACAAAAACCTTTTATGACTGTGAGGCAGCGTGTCGCATTTCCCATAATAATTATTATTGTTGTTGAAAAACTGGCCAGTTCCAAGCCGAATCGAATCTCCCGATTTCACTCGGGACTACAAGAATACCTTTAAGGAGGGGGCAGACGAGGGGGAAGACAGAAAGGGCATACTATTATCAGGAGATCATGGTTATAATAGCTCCATGTCAAAATCGTTTACTGGACGCGGAGATAACGGCACAACCGGAACGCTTGGGGCGGGAAGAGTATCCAAGGATGATGTTCGGCCTGAAGCGTACGGGACTGTGGATGAATTGAGCGCAGCCTTGAGTATCGCCCGGACATACAGCAGCGACAAGCAGGTCACGGATGTCGTAACCGAAATCCAGCGTGATCTGTTTCACATGATGTCAGAACTGGCTGCCTCAACTGAAATGCAGGAAAAGTTCCGCAAAATTGATTCCAGCCGGGTTGACTGGCTGGAAGAGGAAATCCATAGAATAGAGTTACACGTGGAAATGCCTGACGGGTTTATACTCAGCGGGAGCCAGCCGGCTGCCAGCGCTTTTGATATGGCGCGTACAATAACCCGCAGAGCTGAGCGGAGGGTGGTGACACTTTATCGTGCCGGCCATGTTTCCAACCAGGAAATACTGCGCTATCTGAACCGGCTGTCTTCACTGCTCTTCCAGTACATTCTGCTGGAAAGCACACGGGACGGAACCTCACTCATTCTTGTAAACAAAGAGTCATCAAAATGACAGGCACATTGATCAATGCTGCTGCCATCCTGGTCGGCGGTGCTGCAGGTTTGCTCGCAAGAAAGGGTATTCCAGAGCGTTATCAGAAAATTATTCTCTCCGGGCTGGGGCTTTTTACCCTGGGAATAGGGATAGACCTTTTCATGGACGGGGAACAATCGCTGGTTATCCTGGCCAGTGTTCTTGTTGGAAGCCTGCTCGGTGAATGGTGGCAGATCGAAGCCAGACTGGCGCACCTCGGAGAGCGGATCGAAAAATTGTATAACCGGGCCAATGGCAAGGCAGGCGATGATACCTTCGTGCGCGGCTTTGTATCGGCCAGCCTGCTTTTCTGCATCGGTCCGATGGCGATCCTGGGCTCGATCCAGGACGGTCTTTCAGGCGATTATAAGCTTCTGCTGATTAAATCCGTGATGGATGGATTCGCCACACTGGCCCTATCCACATCCCTTGGTGTCGGGGTGATTTTTTCGGTGCTCAGCGTTCTGGTATACCAGGGGGCGATAAGTCTTCTCGCTGCGCAAATGCAGACTATTTTGACTGCTGCAATGATCAATGAGTTGAACGCGGTCGGAGGGATCCTGCTTCTGGGTCTGGCAATCAGCACACTGCTGGAGATCCGCCAGATCAAGGTCGGTAATATGATGCCTGCCTTGATTCTTGCACCCGTGTTCGTGGCGATAGCAGCGATGTTTTAATTTCGCCTGTTATGGTTTTGTAAAAAAAAAATCCCATATAGACCTGCAAACGCAAGGGACGACCCTGCGTGTGTGCATGTTATCAATCTGCTTTTTTCCTTGATCTATCCGGCGTTTTCCACAGCATTTACAGCGGCATTCAGCAGTTCCTGAAGTTCACCATATGTTTCCCATTCCAGTATTTCACCATTCAAAACGAGTGTGGGGGTTGCCTGAATACCATTGTTCAGGCCGAGCATGAGCTGTTTCTGTACGTCACCGGTGTAGGTGCCTTCATCAAGGCATTCGGAAAAAGTCTCGGTGTCGAGATTCAGGCCTTCAGCCATTGCTTCCAGGTTCTTCTGCAGGAACTGACCGCTGTTGGGAGTGCCCTGGTTTGCAAACAGGACATCGTGGTATGGCCAGAAGCTGTCCTGGTCGGCTGCGCATAACGCTGCTTCGGCAGCCAGGTGGGATTCGCGGTCAGGTGAATTGCTGTCCAGAATAGGAAGCGGTTTGTATGTGAAAGTGATCAGGCCGGGTTCGAAAAATTCTTCCAGCAGGAGCGGAAAAATGCTGTCATGGAAACGCATGCATGCCGGGCACTGGAAATCACTGTATTCTTCCAGATGGACCGATGATTCGGTATTTCCGATCGTCAGCCTGTCGGGATTGGGATATTCGACCGGTTCAGGCAGTTCCGGCGAATAGCTCGACTGGTTATTTACCAGAAGAAGTACACCGGGGATTAACAGCACGAGAACAACTGCACTCAGCATCACGCCCGGGGACCGGAAGAAGTTCTTTTGTTTATTGTTCCTGGATTTTTTCATTTACTCAACTCCTGTAACATTACAATTAGGATAAATTATATCCGAAAATATTCTATTAGAAGGGAAATTCCAAAATCGGCAGGTCAAAGCCGGTTCAAGAGGGCAGATTCTGGTGCTATCGGATTTGGTGTGTTCTCTTGAATGGAGGCTTATGGGGGAGGGTGTAACTAAAATTTATAGGAGGTCTCTCTGGTGAGGGAAAGAGCTGGAATAAGAGGAGACCTTGAGTGGACATCAAACCAGGGAAGGGCAGCAGGGGGTACTTGAAAAAGGAGACCCTGACTGGACACGCATTCAGAAGGGCAGCAGAGGGTCCTTGAAAAAAGAGACCCGGACTGGACATCCAGGAATCTTCTTATAGAAACGGAATAAGATGTCCAGTCCGGGTCTCGAGGGGGTCAGGGGCGTGCAAGAAGCCAGTCCCTGATGAATGGTAAAACTTCGGTCTGTTCCATTTCGTTATGCACCTCATGGAACAGGTTTGGCCAGATGTTGAGGGTTTTGTCTTCGCTGCTGCAAGCGGCGAAGAATTCCTTGCTGCCTTCCGGATCGCAGATGGGGTCTTTTTCCCCGTGGATCAGGAGCAGCGGTGTTTTGAATTCGGCGGCACGGTCCAGTGCTTCCAGGCCTGCCTGGTAGATACCCTTGAAGTGGTTCACGCTGATCATGGGATGTACCAGCGGGTCATCGCGGTAGGCCTGATTGACGATTTTATCGTGTGTAAGGTTGTCTGCGTCGAGGCCGTTGTTGATAGCGAGATCGGGTTTTAGGGCGGACATCAACCGTGCGAAAAGGACGGTTGCCCCTCCGGGCTGATCTGTCAGGCGCAGCCAGGCGCCGGTGGATACAATACCGCGCAGCGACGGCTGCCTGAGGCCGAAGTTCAGCACAAGATTGCCGCCCATACTGTGCCCGTACAGGAAGGCCGGTGTTGCAGCGTCCTGGTCGAGGATCAGCTGGATGTCGTCCAGCAGCTGCTGGTAGCCCGGGCTGTGCCCGCGCGCACCGCCGGATTTGCCATGGCCGCGGCAATCGAAGCTGTCCACACGGAATCCTGCCTCGGTGAGTACTTTCGCGACATGAGTATACCGGCCGCTGTGTTCGCCCATGCCGTGTACGATCACCACCCGTCCAACAGGTGCCCTTTCAGGCAGCCAGGTCTGGGTATAGATCTCGATGCCGTCGCTGGCTGTGACGGTTCCTTCTCTGTGGTTCATGTGTTTCTCCTGTGTATTTGAAATACATCGATAAGATAGTAATTAATCTTATAGGAAAGGAGGTTGAAAGAAAAGCTTGGGAAAGACGCCCCCATCAATCCCCTGAAGGACCAGGGGCATCGTAAACACCCCAACGGGGGTAAGATAGAAGGTGGGAATGTGATTGCCTGGAGATCAGAGCTGTTTATTTCAGCAGGTACATCCATATTGCTATAATTCAATGGATATCTTGGTTTGTTATCCGATTTCCAGGCCGGGATTTACACATATCGATTGATACACTAGTGGAACAAATTTGAAACATCTGGTACAAGACTTTGATCTTCACGAGGAGTATTGTGTAATGGAAGAGAGCAACCATTCAAACAGCAAAGACCGGATTCATGTTTCGATCAGCAAAAATACCATCCCGGAAATGGTTCAGTTTCTGCAAAATTCAGACATAAAACGGGTCATCCTGGTCTCGGACGAAAATGAATACCGTGTGTTGGGAGGCCGTGTAGAAGAGGCTTTGCAGGAAAACGGGTTCGATGTGACGAATGTGGTGCTGTATGGTGAAGAGATTGGAGCCGATGAAGGTTCCGTTGTGCAGGCGCTGCTTCCATCTACTGACGCGAATCAGATGTACATCGCCGTCGGCTCCGGAACGCTGACGGATGTGGTCCGGTTTGTCAGCTTCCGCGCGAAAACGAGGTTTATATCCCTGCCGACAGCGCCTTCGGTGGACGGATTTGCATCCGACGGGTCTTCGATGACGATCAAGGGGTTCAAACAGACTGTCCTTTCCAGGCCGCCGCTCGCCATCTTTGCCGATATCGATACGCTTTGTGAGGCCCCGCAGGAGCTGACCGCTTCCGGATTCGGCGACATGTTCGGGAAGTATACGGCTTCGGCAGACTGGCAGCTGGCGCACCTGCTTGTCGACGAGCCGTATGACGAAGCGATCGCCAAACGTTCACAGGCAGCCAGAGACAGGGTGGCTGAAGCTTCGTATACGCTGGCGGAAGACCGTGAAGGCTCCGTCCATGCCGTGATGGAGGCGCTGATTGAGGAAGGCCTCTGCATGCTGGATTACGGGGATTCGTGGCCTGCGTCCGGCTCCGAGCACCATTTTTCTCATTACTGGGAGATGAAACTGCTGCGTGAAAAACGCCCGGCGATATTCCACGGCGCCAAGGTCGGCGTCGCTTCAATCATTATTACCGGATATTTCCAACTGCTTCGGGATCTTTCAAGGGAAGAAGCTGCTGAGTGTCTGAGCCGTACCGGGTGCCCGGATCCGGCGGAGGATAAGGAGGCAATCCTGCGAGGCTACGGGCCGGAGCTGGCGGAAACAGTTTTCGGGACGCAGGCGTTCTATCATTCCATGGCGGAGCAGGGGTACGAGGAACTCAAGGAGAGAATTCTCGACAGCTGGGATAAAGTGCAGGAGATTGCGGACCAGGTTCCGGGCCAGGATAAGCTCAGGGAAATGCTGAAGCAGGTTGGGGGAGTGTGTGACCATGCCTCGCTGGGTCTGACAGATGAGGATATCCTGGGTGCGATGACGCACGCGCATTTTTTCCGCAGGAAGTTCACGGTATTGAAACTCGGCCGCATGCTTGGCTGGACGCCGGAATACCTGTTTGAGAGTGTTGTGTAGGGATCCCTGGAAATTATTACATCGTTTTGCGGCAGCAGGCTTGAAAAACCCACCCCGGCATGGGCGGAATTCGCCGCCTCATGCCACCCCTCCCAGGAGGGGATTTTTTCCTTCTATGCTGATCGTGGAATCGGTCAAAAGCATTTAGTGTTCGAAAGCAGACAAAAAATCGTCGCGCCCTGGCGTTTTTGCGTTAAAAGGCCCAACGCAGAGATGCAATGACTAAATCCGGTTTGGGACGATTCCCGCTCATGCTGTAAAATGGGGTATCACTGAATCAGGTAAAGCTGCATACGAAATCCATCCAAATCCACATCAAAGGCGGCATGGGGTGAAAACAAGGAGCTGCAGGGATGACGGATATTTTCATTTCCTATTCGCGGAAAGACATTGCCTTCGCAAGTCAGCTGAACAAAGCCTTTGCGGATAACGGCTTTGAAACCTGGATCGACTGGCAGGATATTCCTCCCAGCACTGAATGGTTGAAAGAAGTCTATGCGGCTATTGAAGAAGCAGATACCTTTGTCTTCATTCTCAGCGCTGATGCTGCACTTTCCGAGATCTGCCGGATGGAGATTGAACATGCCGAGAAAAATAATAAGCGCATCATCCCCATTGTGATTAATGAAATTGAGCCATCAAAAGTGCATCCGGCACTGGCGGTGATCAACTGGATCTTTGCCCGGACCGGGGACGAGTTCAAACCGGCGGTCGAAAGCCTGGTCACCGCCATCCAGACGGATTACGATTGGGTAAAGACACACACCCGACTGCAGGTCAGGGCGCTGGAGTGGGAGAATGCGGGCCAGGACAGAAGCTTTTTACTGAGTGGCACCGATCTGGAGCAGGCGGAGAGCTGGATCGCTGCTGCGGAGGGGAAGGCGCTGGAGCCCACGCTGCTGCAAACCCGCTACCTGCAGTCCAGCCGGCAGGAGGCTGTCCGGAGGCAGCGGCGCCTTTTGATTGGCGTTGGTGCGGCACTGATTGTGACCGTTTTCCTGGGAGTGATTGCGCTGTTAAACGGGCAGCGTGCTGCCGGCAGCGCCAGGAGCCTGTCCACGCAGGTTGTGGTGGCGCAGGAGGCTGAGGCGCTCGCCCGGCAGGAAGCTGACTCCCGGGCGACCCAGCAGGCGATTGCCGAGGAGAAAACCCGCCTGGCACGCGCGGGAGAGCTGGCAGCTTACAGCCTGGTAAACAGGGAAGGTGTGTATGACCTGGCAGTGCTTCTGGCTGTTGAGGCTTTCCGAATTGAGGATATGTACCAGACAAGGAACAGTCTGCTGGAAATGATTCAATTCGAACCCAGGTTGTCCCGTATCATTCGTCAGGAGATTAGAGCATTAAGTGTGGCATTCAGCCCGGATGGGGCGGTGCTGGCATCCGGGGAGTCTGACGGCACGATTATCTTTTGGGACACAGCCAGCGGCCAACCGATGGGCGAACCGCTGCAGGGGCATACGGCTGCGGTAGAGAGTGTGGCATTCAGCCCGGATGGAAAGGTACTGGCATCCGGGAGTGATGATCACACGATTATCCTTTGGGACACAGCAAGCGGGGAGCCGCTGTATAAGCCGCTTCAGGCACATAATTCATTCGTACTGAATGTGGCATTCAGCCCGGATGGGAAAATACTGGCATCCGGGGATTCTGAGGGCACAATTATCCTGTGGGATACGGCCAGCGGACAACCGTTGGGTGAACCGATTCAGGGGTATACAAGCTGGGTATGGAGCTTGGCGTTCAGCCCGGATGGGACAATGCTGGCATCCGGGAGTTATGAAGGGGTCATCCTGTGGGATACAACCAGTGGGGAGCCGCTGGGCGATCCGCTGCGGGGGTATACCGAGGTATGGAGTGTAGCATTCAGCCCGGATGGGAAAGTGCTGGCATCCGGGGAGTCTGACGGCACGATTATCCTTTGGGATACAGCCAGCGGCCAGCCGCTGAGTGAGCCGCTGCAGGGGCATTCGGATACTGTATTCAGTGTAGCATTCAGCCCGGACGGGACGGTCCTGGCATCTGGGAGTGTTGATGGCACGATTATCCTTTGGGATACAGCCACCAGGGTGCCGCTGGGTGAGCCGCTGGGGGGGCATACGGAAGTTGTAAATGCCGTTGCCTTCAGCCCGGATGGAACGGTTCTGGCATCCGGGAGTGGTGATAACACGATCATCCTGTGGGAAACAGCTGGTGGGGAATGGCTGGATGAGCCGCTCCAGGCGCACACGAAATACGTCCAGAGTGTTGCTTTTAGCCCTGACGGGACGATGCTGGCGTCGGGGAGCTCTGATGAAACAATTATTCTATGGAACACAGCCACTGGGGAGCCGCTGGGTGAGCCGCTGGGGGGGCATACGGATGCAGTATGGAGTGTGGCTTTTAGCCTGGATGGGAAGATGCTTGCATCAGGGGCTTACGATGGCACGATCATTTTGTGGGACACAACCAGCAGGGAACCATTGTGTGAGCCGCTGCAGATGCCTGCAGATTTCGTAACCAGCGTTGCTTTCAGCCCGGATGGAAAGGTACTGGCATCCGGGAGTGATGATCACACGATTATCCTTTGGGACACAGCCAGTTGTCAGCCGCTGGGCGAGCCGCTTCAAGGGCATACACATTGGATATGGAGTGTGGCTTTCAGCCCGGATGGGAAGATCCTTGCATCAGGAAGCCGTGATAGCACGATTATTCTATGGGACACAGCCAGTGGGGAGCCGCTGGGTGATCCGCTTCAAGGGCATACAGAAGGCGTGTATAGTGTAGCTTTCAGCCCGGATGGGAAAATACTGGCATCCGGTTGTTCTGAAGGGATTATCCTGTGGGACACAGCCAGTGGGGAGCAGCTGGGTGAAATAATGCGGGGCCATACAGCTTCGGTAGGGAGTGTCGCCTTCAGCCCGAATGGGAAAGTGCTGGCATCCGGGAGTTCTGATAACACGATTATTCTATGGGACACAGCCAGCGGTCAGCCGCTGGGCGAACCGCTGCAGGGGCATGCAGCTTCTGTCAACAGTGTGGCTTTCAGCCCGGAGGGGAAGCTTCTGGCATCCGGGAGTTCTGATGACACGATTATGCTGTGGGATGTTGTTGTGGAATCCTGGGTAGACCGGCTGTGTGAAAGGGTTACGCGTAATCTTACACAGGAAGAATGGGCGACCTATTTCCCTGGTGAGGGTTACCGCGAAACCTGTCCGTGAAACAGGGAGCGTGTTTCAAAGACGTTTCGACACAAAATGACAATCGTTATAAATAGTCCATCACAAACCCGCACTATCAACGACAAACCCGCCCGTTTTGGTACGCCTCGATATCCATCGCGTCCGGGGTGAACGTTTATCAACGCGTTCTTCAGCGGGATAATTTACCGGCGATCGAGTGTTTTATTGCTGCGTATTACAATCAGGGTCGGACGGATTGCCCGTCGGCTGTGAAACCTTCCCCTGCGAGTCGAATGTTTACGCATACCTGCCCGTTCGATATATTCACTCGCGCCCTGGTGTCTTTGCGTTAAAAAATCCAGCACGGATACATAATGGCTAAATCCGCTTTGGGAAGATTCCTTGTCGTGCTGTAAAATTGGGAATTGCTTGATCCAGCAAGGCTGCAAGATTATTAATCGGATTCCATTTCAAAGCCGGGATGTGAAGATAAAAAGGAGCTTCAAGGATGACAGATATTTTCATTTCCTATTCACGGAAGGACATTGCCTTTGCAAGAAAGCTGAACGAAGCTATTGCAGAAAACGGCTTTGAAACCTGGATCGATTGGAAGGATATTCCTCCGAGCACAGAATGGCTGGAAGAAGTCTATGCTGCTATCGAAGAAGCGGATACCTTTGTCTTTATCCTAAGCGCTGATTCAGCGGTCTCCGAGATTTGCCGGAAGGAGATTGAACACGCTGCAAAAAATAACAAGCGCATCGTTCCTGTTGTAATTAATGATATTGAGCCGTCGGATGTGCATCCGGCGCTGGCGGCGATCAACTGGATCTTTGCCCGAATAGATGATGAATTCACGGAGGCTGTCGAAAGCCTTATCACCGCCATCCAGACGGATTATGAATGGGTGAAGGCTCATACTCGCCTGCAGGTGAGGGCGCTGGAGTGGGAGGGGGCTGAGCAAGACAGGAGCTTTTTACTGCGCGGTACCGATCTGCAGCAGGCTGAGAGCTGGATCGCCGCTGCCGAGGGGAAGGCGCTGGAACCCACACTGCTGCAAACCCGTTATCTTCAGTCCAGCCGGCAGGAGTCTGTACGTAGACAGCGGCGCCTGTTAATTGCGGTTGGCGCGGCGTTGGTTGTTACTGTTTTCCTGGGAGCGATTGCTCTGTTAAACGGGCAGCGTGCTGCAAGTAACGCCTGGAGCCTGTCTACGCAGGTTGTGGTAGCCCAGGATGCGCAGGCAGCTGCACAAGAAGCAGAGTTGCATGCTGTTGAGGAGGCCAACTATCGCGCGACCCAGCAGGTAATTGCAGAGGAGAATGCACGTGTGGCTCAAGCGGGGGAACTGGCAGCGTATAGTCAGATCTACATGGAAGACTCGTATGAGCTGGCAGTACTCTTTGGGGTGGAAGCCTATCGAATGGAAGACATGTATCAGACCAGAAGCAGGTTGATAAATTTGATTCAATACAGTCCCAGGCTATTACAGTTTCTATATCACGATGTTTCCTTGAGAAGTATTGCGTTCAGTCCGGATGGCAAGATCATGGCTTCCGGGGATAATGATGGCGCGATTATTCTGTGGGATACGGCCAGCTGGCAGCCGTTGGGAGAGCCGCTTCAGGGGCATACGAGGCGGGTTAATGGTGTCGCTTTCAGCCCGGATGGGAAGGTACTGGCATCCGGGAGTCGTGATAGCACGATCATGCTGTGGGATACATCCAGTTGGCAGCCGTTGGGAGGAGCCTTACAAGGACATAAATACCGGGTATCGAGTGTTGCCTTCAGCCCGGATGGGCAAATGCTGGCATCAGGAAGTTGGGATAATACAATTATTCTATGGGACCTGGAAACTCAACAGCCTTTGTATGAACCGCTGCGGGGGCATGAATCGGATGTTCTGAGTGTTGCCTTCAGTCCGGATGGGCGGATGCTGGCATCGGGGAGTCAGAATGGGCTGATCATCCTGTGGGACACGGTTAACCATCAACCGATGGGTGAGCCGCTGCAGGGGCATATTAGTGATGTAACAAGTGTAGCTTTCAGCCCTGATGGAACAGTGCTGGCATCTGGAAGTGCCGATGGAACGATTATCCTGTGGGAAACCGGAAGCGGTCAACCGCTGGCCGATCCATTGCAGGGGCACACCGATGGGGTTGAGAGTATTTCGTTCAGCCCTAATGGATGGATGCTGGCATCTGGAAGTACCGATGGAACGATTAACCTGTGGGACACAGCCAATGGGGAGATGCTGGGGGAACCGCTGCAGGGGCATACATATAGGGTCCAATGTGTTGCCTTCAGCCCGGATGGACAGATGCTTGCATCGGGGAGTTGGGATAATACAATTATTTTGTGGGACACAACCAGTCGTTACTCATTTGCTGAACAGTTGCAGGGACATACGGGCAGTGTAGATAGTGTCGTCTTTAACCCCGATGGTGAGGTTCTTGCATCTCTTAGTAAAGATAAAACCATCATCCTGTGGGACTTAGCACGCTGGCAGCCACTGTACGAACCAATGACTTATAAGTATTCTCTCAACGATATTGCATATAGCCCGGATGGGCGGATACTGGCTTCGGGGAGTTTTGATTCTCGAATCGTCCTTTGGGATCTGGCCAGCCAGCAAATTATGGGTGAGCCACTGAAGTGGGATAGCCGGGAGATTTCGAGTGTCGCGTACAGCCCGGATGGAAGGATTCTGGCATCGAGAAATGACGAAGGAATAGTCAGACTTTGGGACACATCAAGTTGGCAAACGCTAGGTGAACTGTTTAGGGGGATATCGACTTTTGCTTTCAGCCCGAATGGAAGGGTTCTGGCATCCGGAAATTACGATGGGACAATCGATTTTTGGGATACAACCGGTTGGCATATGTTGGGCGAACCGTTGCAGGCACATACGGGTAGTATAAATAGTGTCGCTTTCAGCCCGGATGGAGCGGTGCTGGCTTCTGGAAGTGAGGATGATACGATCATTCTTTGGGATATATTCAGCAGGCAGCCGCTGGGCGTACCTCTAGTAGGACATTCGGATCAAATTTATAGTATTGCTTTCAGTCCGGATGGAAGCATGCTGGCATCCGGAAGTAAGGATGATACGATTATCCTGTGGGACACAGCCAGCGGCCAACCTCTGGGCGAGCCGCTGCAGGGGCATACGGGTTGGGTAAGTAGTGTTGCCTTCAGTCCAGAAGGGACAATGCTGGCGTCCGGTGGGGGTGACCATGACATTTTCCTGTGGGATGTGGACCCCGAATCCTGGCGTGACCGGCTGTGTGAAAGGGTAAGCCGTAATCTGACACAGGAGGAATGGGCGACTTATTTCCCGGGTGAGGAATATCAGGAAACCTGTCCGTAAAGATTTCGTCATTCGAGCCTTTGCGGTAAAAATAACGCAAAGATACGGAGACGCAGAGACGCAAAGGAAGCCTTGTCCGTTCGATATGCAGCGATTTTCCGTTACATCCAGTGGGTATGTTTATCAACGCGTTATGCGGCGGGAAGGTTTGCCGGCGATCGAGCGTTATTTCCCTGCGTAGTACAATCTAGGTCGGATGGATTATTCCATTGACCGTGAAACCTTCCCCTACGCGTCGAATGTTTACGCATACCCGCCCGTTTGATATTTATCTTCGCGCCTTTGCAGAAAAAAGATCAACCCAAAGACGCAGAGCAGCAAATATGTAAAGATAAACCTGCAATCCTTCATTAAAATGCCAAAATTCCTGCTTGACTCCGCCCCAAAAAACCGCTACACTGTAACTACCTGTAATGACAGGTTGTTTACCTGTAATGGCAAGGCGTGTGGTTGTAATGTAAACGAGGACGGTATGGCCGACTCCAAAAGGCTGGACCGCAGCAGCGGGCTTCCGCTCTACATCCAGCTGAAGCAAAACCTGATCTCTTCGATCGAACAGGGCCAATGGAATCCCGGTGAACAGCTTCCGGGAGAACCGGAGCTTTGCCGTATGTTCAAGGTCAGCCGCACTGTTGTACGCCACGCACTCGAGGAAATGAATTATGAAGGCCGCGTCGTTCGTATGAAAGGGCGCGGCACTTTTGTTGCAGAACCCAGGTCCTCCAGCCGCAGCCTTGTCCACTCTCTTACAGGCTTCTACGAGGACATGGCACGCCGCGGCCAGCCGCCGGTAGACCGTTTTCTCGAACGCGAACTAATCCCCGCTGACACAAAAATCGCCTCCTATCTGGAGCTGGAAGAGCTTGAACCGGTCTACAAAATCACCCGGCTCCGGTTTATTTCCGACGAACCGATGGTGCTGGTGACCTCCTATTTGCCCTATCAGAAGTGCCGTCAGATTGCTGAGGAAGATCTGTCAAACCGGTCACTTTATGCGTTCCTGCGTGACAGCTGCGGGCTGACGATCGCACGCGGCAGGCGCAGGATTGATGTTGTTGTTGCCAATGAAGTTGAAGCAGAGCATTTCCAGGTGCAGCGGGGTTTTCCGCTGCTGCGAATGGAAAGTGTCAGTTATTCTGAAGATGGAGAACCGGTAGAATACTTCAACGGCCTTTTCCGGACGGACCGGGCCAGTTTTGTTGTTGAGCTTGTGAACGCTCCGGCCAACGGCCGGGGTAAACGAGATACCGATTCGGGAGAGGATTTCTGGCTCCCGTAGTCGGGTAGGCTTATGTTTGATACCTGGAAGCCGGATTAGCAGGCTGACTGGAGGAGTAAACAGGCGTGGTAGAAGAAAACAGGATCCGCGAGATGGTGCGAAAAGTTGTGCTGCGGGCAGTTGGAGCAGCTAAACCCTCCGCGCCGGCCTTGAAAAAGCAGCTGATTACAGAAAAAGAGATCCGTGACCTGCCGCCGGACACTGAGTTCGAAGTTCCCTCAAGCGCGCTGATTACACCACTGGCAAAGCAGATCGCCATGGAACGCCGCATCACGCTGGTCAGAAGCGGTGCGAGTACCTCCAATCCTTCAGGCAGTACACGACCAGCCGGTAGTACCGCCTCGACCAGCCCTGCGCAGAAAAAAGTCGTCGCACTGGGCGCAGATCATGGCGGTTTTGGCATGAAGGATGGATTGATCGAGGTTGTGCGAAATCTTGGCTATGAGGTGATCGACTGCGGCACGAACAGCAAGGACTCCGTCGATTATCCCGATTTTGCACTGGCGGTAGCCCAACTGGTAAGCCAGGGCAGGGCATGGCGCGGCATAGTGGTGGACGGCGCCGGCATTGGCTCCTGCATGGCTGCAAACAAGGTGCCCGGTGTCCGGGCAGCGATGTGTTACGACCAGGCTACAGCGAAAAACAGCCGCGAGCACAACGATGCCAATGTACTCACGCTTGGTGCAGGCCTGATCGGGCAGAACCTGGCCAACCAGATTGTTACAACCTGGCTGGCTGAGGCTTTTGGCGGCGGCCGGCACGCACGCCGGGTTAATAAAATTGTTGATATCGAGAAGCGATTCTCGCGATAACAGCGCTGGGAGAGGTCAGTAGATGAGACCGTTAGATGAAAAAACGCTGGAAAGCATCATTGAGCAGATCACACATGAAGTGCTGCTGGCTGTGGAGGCACGAGGTGGTGTTCTGGATTCCGGAACCTCCTCTGCACTCAAGCCCGCCGACTATCTCACGCATGTAAAACCGGTCGTGGGAGCCGGGGCAGACCGCATCGCCAGCACACTGGGTGCCCGCCCGACAGATGGTTCGCTGAGCCATATGATTGACCACACCATCCTCAAGGCAGCTGCATCACAGTCTGAAATTGCCCAGTTATGCTATGAAGCGAAAAAGTACAACTTTATCTCCGTATGCGTCAACCCGTCCAATGTAAGCCTTTGCTCG
>Ga0272441_10002534_pt1 | contig 36635 bp, 39 predicted proteins | sample SSMProp6N_FD_193582 | JGI IMG/M metagenome (GOLD analysis project Ga0272441, IMG submission 193582) | Marine sediment archaeal communities from Little Sippewissett salt marsh, Falmouth, MA, United States - SSM-Prop-6N | ecosystem: Environmental > Aquatic > Marine > Wetlands > Sediment ...
CAGGCAAATATGCCGGGCGACTGAACGGCAAAAAGAACGGGGAAGAGAGATTGCAAGAAAGCATGGACTGCCCGGCATTACCGGTGATCTTCCCCCCGGTTCCCACTCATTCGAAAAGACATTAATGGTAACCCGAAAGGTCGGCTACAAGACAGTTCTCGACAGTATCGACACCTATAGAACGCTTACCAGAGAAAAAGAAACGCTTGAAAAAAGATGCCGTCAACTGGAAATAATCCCTGTGTTTGAAGGGGACTATATTACCCTCGAATCATTCCCGCGGAGAAATATTATCAAGGAGGAAATTATTGCGGTAACGTCTCACCGCGGCGTGAAAATTATAGAAAAAAGATCTTATTTTGAAATACTTGCCTACATTACCCATCCATGAACCCGCCTACAGTCCCTCCTTCAGTTTCCTCACAATCGGTCTGTCTGCTTCGGAGAAATCATATGCATCGAGTTCATGGGGCATAACCCATCGTATTGTTTCATGGACCTTCGCTACAAATTCGCCCGTAATATGAAACGCCCGGTAGACCACCAAACGAATCGACATATGACTGTATTCACATTCGTTCTCGCCGATACATTCGCCGATTCTCGTCTCTATGCCAAACTCTTCGAAAAGCTCCCTCTGCAGACACTCTTCCAGTGTTTCTCCTGCCTCGAGTTTGCCCCCCGGTAACTCCCACTTGCTCTCGAAATGATCCCCTTTCCCGCGCTTCGCAATCAGAATTTTCCCTTCTTTTTCCATCACCGCAGCCGTCACAATCTGCATGTCCACTCCCTCATACCATGCTCACACGGGCATATCGTGTGCGTGGTTTTCACACCACCCATTCGTCAGCATTCGGCAGCGACTTCCCAGGATAACGGATCAGTGCCGGCCGTCGATGCATTACATAGTCTTGCCACCATAGTCAGAATAAATGCCGTTATTCGCCACCTCATTCAATAATTTTTTTAAAGGACCCACAATCAATCAAGAACTGAGCCAATTTTTCGCACGAAAGGACACCCTGCTGAAAAATCCCGGGCGGTGTGTTCCATAGTGGTCCACAACACGTTCCCACAGTCCCAAAGGTGGGGTCACTGCCTCCTGGCACAGAGCCATCATCTCCGGGTTGGAAAGCGATCGTGACAGTATGATCTCATCCCATGAGGCATCGTCATATACCTCCGTAACAGACAATCCATTTGCCAGAAAGGTATCGGCCACACATTCTCCCAACGTCCGGTTGGGAGACGACGGATACGTAATATTGGCGATAATCCGCTTCATGCCGACCCTGGCAAATCGGGGCGGGGTCAATGCGTGTGCGAACGCCGACACCATACTTGCATATTCCCGTCTGGCCATATTGGGCGTCTTGTCACTATAGATGAGGAAAAGCTGGCAAATAACCGCCCATGCGAGGCTCTTTTCACCCCCGAATCGAATCGGCAACTGCAGACCGGCGGCACATCGGGTTAAGGCATCAAAAACAGGGTCGAGTCTCTCCTCACCCTTCTTCCGTACCTCCGCGGCAAGCATATACCAGAATGGTGCATCATTTTTATACCGAAAAGACTCCATATGTCCTGCCACCACCTAACATGTTGATACGGTGCACTTTCATAGAAACATGCACCGTTGAAAACTCGTATCTTATTGACACGATACCTAATTGTCAAGGACGAGACACCAATCTCTCCGTTTCGCACACCAGTACGTACCCTTTCCGGGAGAACAGAAAAATACTATTGACGAACTGTCATTTTCACGTCATTATTAAGTATATTTTGATTTATTAACTTCATAAATGAAAGGTATTGGGAAGAGAACTTTTTGAAACAAAGGTATCATTTTACCGAACAGTTCTTTTTCAACAAAACATTACCTTGCCGGATATCTCTCAGCTTCCACATTCTCCACAGTATCATGAAGATTATTGCGTACCCCATCGCTTTCCCACGCCAGGTGATCCGGCATAGCTTCTGAAAAGCGTCAAGTTCGGCTGTTGCCTGCACTGCGGTGATATGTATTCTCTATATCTTCGCACTATCCTGCTACTCTCTCCGACCGATCAGGCGTACCCAACCACCCGAGATATCACGCCCACCCGAGGCAGTGCTTTGGGGGAGGCGTTGTTCTTCATGCATCACCGTGATACCGGAGGGAAGGGTGCGTCGCTGTCACTGCAACCCTCTTTGCAACCGTCCGGGTGAACAACACACATGCAGAAAGGAGGATGTCATGTATCGTTTCAAACGTCTCGCAGTCGGAATCACTCTCGGAGACCAGGATGAAGCAAAGATACGTTATGCAGCCCTAATCAGCCGTCTTGCATCGTCTGAAAAGATAATATTCGTTCACGTAGTCCGACCCTCGAAGCCCCCCACTGAAGGTACCACTCCGACACCTGACATGCCGGACGTCATACATACAAAGAAGCGTATGGAAGCCCTCATCACAACATACTTCGACGGGTTCCCCAAAACCGCGCTCGAATATGAGGTGATGGAAGACTCGCCGCTCATCGATATCGAACTTCTCCGCCGATTTAAGGAACGAGATATCGATCTGATAATCCTGGGTAAAATACGCGGCGAGCTTACCGGAAGTGGCACGGTTCCCGTCAAAGTCGCGCGCAAGGTTCCGTGTTCAGTACTCTTCATTCCCGAAGGTATCACACCTGAATACGCCCACATTCTCGTTCCCACGGATTTTTCCGACCTCTCTCACGATGCCCTCGATGTGGCAGTTTCCTTTGCGGCGGAGGGAAATGTTTCTACTATTACCTGTTTCAATACATATAACGTTCCCATCGGCTATTACAAGGCAGGCAAAAGCTACGAAGAATTTGCCGAAATCATGAGGGGTCATGCGGAGAAAAAGTTTGATGAGTTTGTGCGTACTGTCGACCTCAGGGGAATTGCCATAAGCCCCGTGTTCAGATTGCACAAAAACCCCTGCAAGGCCGTTGAGGAATATGTGCGTGAACACTATACCGATTTCATAATCATGGGTGCGCGAGGTCGAAAAACCGGTGTCAGATTTCTCATGGGAAGCATGACCGAAAAGCTCATTAGTTCAACCACCATGCCCCTTCTTGCCGTAAAGAGGAAAGGAGAGGGCATGAGTTTTCTCGAAGCATTGCTGCGCCTCTAGCGACAGCGAGGTTCAGCACTGCAAGAGAGAGGTCCTCTACACACCGAGGGGACGACATGGGGGCCAGAAGATTAACCGCAACACCTTACAAAAGAGATGAGGAGGTATGCCATGCCTGACAGTGTATATAAGTTTATAGATCTAGTCGGGACAAGCGAAATTTCATGGGAAGATGCGGCAAAAAAGGCAGTGGAAACGGCCGGCAAAAGTCTCACGGGGCTGCGAATCGCCGAAGTGTCAAAACTTGATCTCACCATGGAAGATGGAAAAGTACGGAGCTACCGGGCGAGGGTGACACTTTCTTTCAGGCTCGAAGACTGACACACCCGGCTGAACGATACCGACGTTTCCTCCCCCATGGGATCGCAGTCAATGAGATGCGTCACAAAGCGGTGTCATGCAAAACATCGTGACAAAGGAGTGGACATGAAAGCATTTGTCGATAAACTGATAGATATCACCCGATACAATTCGGAGGAAATCTCAAAACGATGGAGTAAGGCCACCAGAACGAACCCCAGAACACCTTCGTACCACACCATCCCCGAGGACGACCTGATCAAACATGCCGTCGATTTTTATAAGAACCTGCGGGCTATCTACTACAGCGAGAAACCCTACGGCGAAGTAACTGACTACTTCATGAAATACGCCGAAGATTGCTTCGCCAAGGAAATTCCCCTGCACGAAAGCATCTATGCATTAATCATGATGAGACGCCACCTGTGGCTCTATGCCGACTTTCAGAAACCATTCCTCTCCGGCCTCGACAAAGAACAGACGGTGGAAACGATCAACAGAACGATCCGCATCTTCGACCACGGCATATACCTCGTGACCAAGCACTACAATGAACTGAATGCCCGGCAAGTTTGAAAACGACAGTCGTCGCAGCGATCTGTCACGCCGGGTGGATGCTTGCCTCCACCGGCGTAGTGAGGGGGGTCGGACGGTGACATCATTCTTCTCCATCAGGGACGACCTCATCGATGCGGGAGCCGATTGGATCCACACGGAAGTGTGCATTGACGGACCACTCATCACCAGCCGCACACCGGATGATCTCCCGGACTTTATGCGAGCGGTGACACGAGCACTGCAATAGGCGATTACGGCACCGAAATCTGAGGAATGAAACGTCAAAAAAATCGAGATCAACCACTAACACAGTGGTCCTTGCGAAGTTACGAAAAAGAAGAACAAAGCGCTGCCCATGACGAGATCGTCGCGGGTGGCGCTTTGTCTATGCGATAAATGTCAAAAAAAGGCGTTGCATATTTACCAAGGATACTTCTCACATGAAACACCATTCATGCCTCTGACATACAAGCCCTTGCGAACATGAAAAAAATGTGTTACGCCCACCGCGAAGGATATAAACAATTCCGGCAGTTTTAATATGCAAAAAGGGGGGGGGATACCCCCCTTTTTCTATTTTAAAACTGCCGGAAGGTTGAATATACCGCATCTCACACAATGAAAGGAACTCAGTAGCATGGAAACATCGTCACAGAAGCGAGAGCAGTTCGGATCGAGGTTAGGAATTATTGCGGCCGCGGCTGGCTCGGCAATCGGACTCGGTAACATCTGGCGATTTCCCTTTATGACGGGAGAAAACGGGGGCGCGGCCTTTATCATTGTCTATCTTATTTGTATCGCCCTGATAGGAATCCCGGTAATGCTGTCGGAATTTATTATCGGCCGGAGAGCACAGAAAAATGTCGTTTCCTCATTTAAAGTGCTGGCGCCTGGGAAGCCCTGGTTTCTCGTGGGGTGGATGGGAATGATATCCGCATTCATGATTTTGGCTTTTTATGGTGTCGTGGCAGGATGGACCCTGGAGTACATTTTGAAATCTTTGACCAATTCATTTGCCGGCAAAACTCCCCAAGAAGTCGGTGCCATGTTCGGCGGATTTATCAGCAATCCTCTGAGACCTCTTTTCTGGCAGTTCATTTTCATGTTTCTCGCCGGTTGGATCATCTATTCCGGAGTCACGAAGGGAATTGAGCGATATTCAAAGATTCTTATGCCCCTGTTAATTCTCATCATCATCATTCTTGATATCAGAGCTATTACCCTTCCTGGTGCCTCTGGAGGCATCGAATTCTTGTTCAAGCCCGACTTCTCAAAACTTACCGCTCTCGGATTTCTCAATGCACTCGGTCATGCCTTTTTCTCATTGAGTCTTGGCATGGGTGTCATGATTACTTACGGTTCCTATGTCTCAAAGAAAGAACATCTCGGTAATGCAACGCTTCAGGTAACCATTGCCGATACGGCAATTGCATTGATGGCTGGTCTTGCCATCTTTCCTGCTGTGTTCGCATTCTCAATAAAGCCATCCGCAGGACCCGGTCTCGTTTTTGTCACGTTGCCAAACGTATTTTTGAAGATGCCCGGCGGATACATCTTCTCACTGTTGTTCTTCGTCCTCCTGGCGATTGCGGCTCTGACCTCAGCCATTTCTATCCTTGAAGTCGTCGTGGCATACGTGTCAGAGGATTTTAAAATCGCCCGCCATAAGGCAACGATTATCATTACGGCGGCGATCACGCTTCTGGGAATACCCTGTTCACTATCCATGGGCGTCATGAGCAACGTCAAATTTTTCGGCAAAACCTTTTTTGATCTTCTCGATTTCGCCTCCTCCAACGTGTTACTCATTCTCGGTGGCTTTTTCATCACCCTTTTTGTTGCCTGGCACATGGGAAAAGATGCTGCTCGTCGGGAGGTAACCAACGAGGGATCCTTACCAGCACGATACTATCCCTATTTCCTGTTCGTTGCAAAATACATTGCCCCCGTGGCAATCCTTATCGTATTCCTCCACGGACTGGGAATCGTAAAAGTGTAAACATTAACAGACGAGGCCGGGTTATTACTAATGCCCGGCCTCTCTTTTCACTGCACTACATTGCTTCTGTTGTCACCACACCGTCAAACGTCTCTAGCAACACGACACATCCCACTTGCACCACATCGTCTTTCCGGGGAACCACCCCGCAACCGTATGTTATTACAATATGATTTTTTTCGATAATTTGTTATAGTATATTAGTGTATGTTGAACTGGGAGTATGTGATGGCAGCACATTTTGGGAGGCACACATGGATAATCGTTACAGTACTGGCGATTACGGCGCTCGCCGTAGAGGGGTGCTACTCGAAAATCAAGGGCCAGTCTGAAGTATCGTTCAAAAATCCTGCGTTCAGTGAAACTGCGTTAAAGAGCAGGGGGCTTGCGGTTTTTCCTGTTATTATCCTTGAAGATTCGCTTAAAAAGGCAGCGGAACCCCACGGCGAGATCCCGTCGGCGCCATACGCAGAGGGTACACCCTCAGGCGGAACAAAGGACAAGCAGCATATCATCACCCACGATGCCTACAGAATTATCCTAAGCGAGCTTCTTATGAGCAAGATACAAGCTCGCCGTCCATCCCTCAAGATCGTTTCCCCTGGTGATGCCCTGAAACGATTGAATGATGCCGGACTGACCGAGGCGTATCGACAGTTCAACAACGATTTCCCCAAAGTAGGATTTGACAGCGAGATCCTTGCAAAATTCGGAAAAATTCTTGAGTGCCGGTACCTCCTCATCAGTCAGGCGGTCGTAACGGAATCGAAAACAGATGCGTCGCTTATTATTGTCTGGACATTCGGACGTAAATCGACCCTGCGCACAGTGAAGATCTCCGGACAGATCTGGGACACATGCAAGGGCGAGCAAATGTGGGAAGGACTCGGTATCGGATACAATAGGCTTTCTGCCTATGAATCCACCCCCCTCCTTGAAGAAGTTGCCGTAAAAGCGGTGATCAGCCTCCTGCAAAGTATCATGCCGTAATCTTGCTACCGGGAACAGAAGCAGTAGATCCATCCATTGCTCACAACGCCTGTGGCGGCAGTGCACGAACCCTGTGAAGGCTCCTCTTCGCTACCGCAGTGTCATAATACGGGGGAGAACATGCAGCGACATCCTCGCAGACAACATGCCATTTACCTGATCGTGGTCACACTTTCTCTAATCTTTTCAATGATTCTCACTGCAGTAGTCGAGGCATCTCAGAGATCTGCCCCCTTCCGCCCGGGTGAAAAGCTCACCTACCGGGTACGGTGGGGCTTTATCCCGGCAGGGGAAGCAACACTCGAAGTACTCCCCACTACGTCGATCAACGGCATTGTGTTGCACCACTTTGCCATGACCACGAAGACCAACGCATATGTCGATCTTATCTATAAGGTGCGAGAACGGCAGGATTCGTATACCGATATCGCGATGACACACACGGTGCTCTACAAAAAGCGAAGCGAAGGAAAACATCCGCGAGATGTTATTGTCTCGCTTGACTGGAAAAAGTGTGAAGCCACCTACACAAACTTCGGGGAGAAGATGAACCCAATAGCTCTTGTGCCCGGCTCATTTGATCCTCTGGCACTGTTTTTCGCCATTCGCGTTCACGATCTCAGGGAACATGCCACCATCGAACTTCCTATCACCGACGGGAAGAAACTCATTGTGGCAAAGGGAACCATACTCAGGGAGACACGGTGCAAAGTTGCGGGGAGGACCTACGACACGTACGTTATCGAACCCGACATGCAGCGCCTGGACGGGGTATTCGATAAAGGAGGAAACGCGCACCTCGCAATATGGTTCACCGCAGATGAAGACAAGATCCCCGTCAAAATACGGAGTAACGTAGGGGTCGGAAGCTTTATCTTCGAGCTCGTCTCAGTTGAGGAGTAGACCACTGACTATGGTCATTACCCCATCAGGTAAGAAGACGAATATCTCCGCACCGGCACAACCGATGGGGAAACCGACCGGGTATTATTTTCTCCCTTTCTGAGTGATTTAACAGAAAATAATGCTGCGCTTTACGAGATATTTAATTGCGATTACGAAAAAAATCGGTATATATATCATACGTGAGTTGAGTCTGAAATCACATCGCATCAAAACAGCGGAAATTTCATTCAAGGGGAATACGCCATTGGACAGAGAGTCCAGACAGAACAATGTCGATCGGTTCAAAAAATCCGAAGGGGATAAATTCTCAAGGGAAGCCGAACGAATATTCAAATTCTACGTCCTCTTCGGCCCAAAGAGTCTCTCCGCTGTTGCAGTATTTGCTTCAACTCTTCGAGAAAGAAGGATCACCGGTTTGAACAACAATGAAGTGGACCGACTTCTTAACGACATTTTTGATGATAAAAACGGTCTTCACGCATACAAGATCGGACTCGTAAAAGAAACTGTCGACGGCGTTGAAATCGATCACACTCAGAACAACATCCTGAGGCAATTTCTTCTTTTTTTGCAGGAAACGGATGCGCATGAGTGAAGGGTCAGGTCTACACTCTTGACAGTTTTCCGGCGGGACTGTTACGTTTCCTGATGAACCCCTTCGTATCATTCATCGCAGAAAAACTATAGAGGACTACCGCGCATTTAAGATGCTCCGCTCCCGGAATCCCCGTTCATCATCTGACACGGTAGTGCCCACACCGTTTTGAGACGGGTCAGTTCTCTGCCGTCTGACTCTCTGACGATACTGTGCAGAAAACTTCTTTCGGCCTCGCCGTGCACCTGCTGACATCGTGAGCTCACCGTATCGCCGAACAACGCTTCCCCGCGAAACGACACCTCGATGTTACTCGGATAGTAGTCATGAAAAACATCATCCGGGATACTTTCGAGTGCCCATTCGATATACCTCGCATTGTTCACATGAGAGTTCAGATCGAGATCATGCCGACGTACTCTGAGGGAGACGGCATACTCCGGGGTCTCCATTTTCGCCACCGGCCGGTATGACTCCCGTATCACCCTTTGATCCATGGCCGGATACACAGGAAAATAATCGCCCGGCGCGACGGCCCTTCTTGTTAACAAATCAAGGAGCATAAAGGATGCCGTGGCCACCATAAGCGGACAGTCACTTTCATCGACGACCTCAAACTCACGGTTTGCTATCAGCATTCTCACGCCCGACCGCCACGTTTTTATCCTAATGTGTTCCCTCCACGACGGATATCGAGAGATCATCACATGATAGCGTGCCACAACCCATGTGAGATTGTTCTCGATAAGTGTTGTAATGGGAACCCCTGAATGTGCGCCGTGCTCGGTCGCAATATTCTGGAAATGGGTGAACATCTCAGGAAGTCGCACGACCCCATGGCAATTGATTTCATGTGATTGAACCCTGAGAAATTTTTCATAGATTATATCCATATGCTACCCGCCCGAGTACCGATCCTGTACAGTCAATAACCTTAATATCCTGGCGAGTCAAGAACGAATTGTCTCTAAATAGAGGAAGTTAGCGCTCTTCGGCCCATTTGATACGTCCACGACACTTGAATGCACGGCATACGATGCAACGACGGTTTTTCGTGAAAATGTGACGGAAATCCTCTTGAACATATATCATCCTCTCTGCTACAATGCGCCCGGTGGGAGTTGTCCGATTGAGGCATCCGTCGTTCCGAGGCATATCATGCAAAGGGGGGAAGGTACATGGAAACAGCGAAAAAAGTAATGGGGGGTGATGTCCGAACAGCATCTCTCCTGATACGAAAATTCGAAGACCGCATTCCGCAGGCAAAATCATCAATCAAACACATTTATTCCAGTACGGGAAAAGCCCATATTATCGGTTTTACGGGGTCCGCGGGTGTTGGAAAGAGCACGATCATTAACGACATGATCACCGAACTGCGACGACGCGGAAAGACGGTCGGCGCACTCCTCGTCGATCCGTCGAGTCCGTTCTCCGGCGGTGCTCTTCTCGGCGACAGAACACGAATGGAAAAACACGCAAACGATCCAGGTGTATTTATTCGAAGTATGGCAAGCCGCAAGGCACTGGGCGGACTTTGTCCGGCTATCGGGGAGGCAATCCACATCATGGATGCCATGGGGAAAGACTACATCATTCTTGAAACAGTCGGCACCGGACAAATGGGAACTGAGGTGATCAACTATGCCCACACGGTCGTCGTTGTCCAGGTTCCCGGTATGGGAGATGAAATCCAGGCGATGAAGGCGGGTATTCTTGAGGTCGCTGATATCTTTGTGGTCAATAGGGCAGACCAGGATGGAGCGGGAAAGTTATATCGGGAACTCATGTATATGCTCAACATGGTGAAGGAGTATCCCGGAGGATGGCGTCCGCCCATTGTCAGGATGGAAAATCCCCTCGATGAAGAGGCCTTTCGACGGGCCGTTTCGGAATTGATTGACCAGTCGGATCAGCACTACGAAAATATCATCGACCACAACCTTATGGCAGAACGACTGAACAGAAGGGTATTGATGGAACTTACCGAGGCTTTCGAGTCGGTGATGCTGGAACCCCGCCTGAAAAAACTCAAAGACAGCGGCAAACTCGATGAATTTGTGGATATGCTAATGAAAAAGAAATCAGATCCAATGACCCTCATCGAGGAATTCCTGACGTCCTACTAGCACGACGGGAGGTCAGGTCTTACGTTTTGCCCGTTGCGGCCTACTTAGAAAAGGCATGGAGACAAAACGCAAGACCTGACCCCTTTTTCCCCCTTTTAAAAACGATATCCGACGGTGAGAATCCCTCCCCTCGTGGCACTTTCAAAAAAGCCGATGTTTGCGTCTCTTTTCCCCCAAAAAGCACCGAGGGTAACCGAGGTGTCTTCAAAACCGAAGGGATCGAACCAGGTGAACACCCCCCCGGCCCGATACAGCGTATCTTCCCGTACTTTTTTAAACATAGGATGCATCTTGTCATACTCGTTGCGAGAAACGCCGGCAAAAAGACGGACCGCGTACCGTGACGTAGCCCGTACAAATAGCAATCGCAGTCCATATCCTCTATACCGTTGACTTGCCCCATCTATGTCGGCCAGAGTGTAGGTAATGACCGGCGTGATACTGCTGCCGTCGTCGATGGTCGCTCCGTACCCCAGCGATGCCTCATGCACGGTGCCGTCTCTTCTCAGATCAGGGTACGTATTGCCGATGACATCATTTTCAACATCGACCAGCGATACCTTGTATCCTAAACTCAGTCGTGTCTCAAACACGTCCTCGAGCACAATTTTTCCGCCGTACGCCTCCGCATCGGTCTCCACTCTGTCAGCTCCCGTCACATAGGGGTCTGCCCACACCTCTTGCCCGAATGCGTAAAACCCGGCAACATCGAGTGTCCCCACGGTACCGAGATCATGCGAGACGCCCAACATCAGACTCGGTTCAAATTCCTCGAGAGGTGTCCCACAGTATACCTCGGTGTGCTCATCAACTCCGTACCGCACATCGAACAAGACAATCGGCACGGCTTCGTCAAACGAATCCGAATCGTCTTGTAATGTGTTCGTGCGACGATTATCACTGTTTGGTTTCAGCTGGTCCGAAGTACTGACCCAGGCCGCACCGACCTTGACCGAAGCCGACACGCCCCCCTTCGTCGACGCATCATTCCCGTACCCATGAGCAACAGTACCACTCAGAAACATCACCACATATACCAGACACACCACTCCCCACCAAGAGGTCAGGTCTACCCTTTTGACAGTTCTCATACAGAGTTTCCCGTCTCCGTCGTGTGCTCCCGACATGTTAACCCTTGCTGGATCGGCGGTGACTGTCACCGCTTTACGCTTGATAGCGAATCTCATGCGGACATCACTTCTCATCCGTACTGCGACATTTTTTAAGCATACGCAGAAATCGATACGACCGCAACATTTTAATAGTTGCAATTGCCGTGTCCGGTCATATAGATTGTGATATCGATGTATATCACAAAGGAAGGATTCGCTGTTATGATTCGATATATACGAGAAAGTGGAAAAACTACTCGTCGGCAGCGCCTGCTCGGTGCCGTCATTTTCACCGCCATTGCATGGTGGCTCGCATCGCTGTGGGCCTGTGCCGGTCCGATGCTCTACAGTGTCGACATGCGATACACACCAGCTACAGCGATGTCTGAGACCAATACCTCAGGAAAGAAGCTTATACTGACCGTTGCGGCATTTAACGACGCCCGGAAAGTCAACGACACCGCGGTGATCGGCCGGGTCATTACCTCCAAGGAAAGAGAGATCCCCGTTGTCCCGAAATACGTCAGGCCGGGCAAAAGCGTCAGCGAGGGTATCCGCAAGCACCTGACTGATGCCGGCTACAACGTCCGCCCGGGCATGCCTGATTGGAATGTCCGAAACGAGACGATCGATCCGGCGTGGGGAGACATGCTGATCGGGGGAACTATTGAGAAACTTGAAATCATCTGCCGTAAAAAAATGCCCATCCGGGAATATGCGGCAAACGTCAAGCTGTCTGTCGCCATCGCACATGTGAAGGAATCGAAGATACGGTATCACATCACCGTTTCGAGCACACCGTCAGTCAAGGACCTGCGATTCTCCGAAACGATGATAGAGGAGGTCATTAATGACGCGGTTACGACCGCCATTACCAAGATCTTCGACAATCAGGAGTGGCGAGAAAAACTCCACACCCTCAGTGAATGACAGGAGGTGTCCCTTGGCTCTTTGCATTTGCCTGCCTCGATGTTTTCGAACAGGCAACACCTTGAGGACTATTGTTGTCAACATGCGTTGCTGCTACACGTATCAGTTGAGGGTACTCATCTGCTTGATTTCCGGCGGCAGCAGGATATCGAACCGGTCTCCTAATTCTCGCACCAGAGAGATAAAGCGGGCCGGAAGCGGCACCCCCCGCGGGACAAGCAGGATTTTCAGTTCGTTGGCACGGATAAGGATAGGTGAACTGTCGATGCCCTCCTCCTGATCACAGATCACCTGAACCCGGAGGGCGTCCGTCAGTGGCACCATCATATCTACCAATTCAAAGGGAACCTTTTTTATCTCTTCCTGCAGCAGGTCGCTGTTCTCTTTAACGAATGACGCGTAGGGCTCTTCCGTATTGGGAGTACCGAAAATATCGTTGACAACTGCCCCGGAAAGCATATTGATATACGCTGCTTCACTGTCGGGATACCGAAGGGCGAGGTAATCTCTCAGACGCCTGAAAAACACCATCTGAATAATTGCAACTCCCTGGCGCAGAATCGGCAGCAATCTACTCTCGAACATTTCCATACCACACCCTCTCCTATTCGTTGCACCTGTCTCCCCCATTACCAATTCGTTTGTCAAGGGAAAACCTGGCCATAGAATGAACAGAACGAGACAGGCCCATCGCAGCTCACAAGTATGCGCCGGCTTTTGACAGAGCTGCACAACAGGACAAATACGCCCTCGCGAACGGTATCACACTCGTTGAGCGGGCACGCTTGCCGATGTTTGAAACTCGGATACATTGCATGCCCAATGACTGCCGCGGCGTTCATCATCGTTTCACATGAGAAGGTATCCTTCACTGAGCAGCCGCACAGGTACCGTATCGTAACCACTGACATCGAGAGCATCCTGTATATCACACCCCCTGCGAACACGCGGGATACTCGAGAAAAAAGCTCGGAGATTCCTGCAGCCCTTTTGAAAAGACAGCAACTATCGGCAAACTTTCATATTTTCGTTGACGCACGATGAAAATCAGTATATTTTTCACCTTTCAAAGATGAGCAGGAGTATGTTCCCTTGATAATCTCTCTCATATCACCCGGCGTGGGGACAAGAGATATCCTGTCTTTGGGGGGGGGTAATGAATACGGAAAATACTCTATTCAGACCCCGCACAGACAGCGCCGACAGGGGTCGATTGAACTATGTGACGACAATCATATCTACACGCTTTAGAAGTAGTATGCGCATAAGCGAAACGACGATATCACCTTCTGATCAAGGAATGCACGCTGTATGGTAGATCGTATCATTGCAATCGGATTTCTCGGGTTTATCGCCCTTTCCAGCATGATTTTCTTTCTGTTTGCTCTGGTGATATGGTTGACAACAGTCTTATTCGATAAGCGCCTTCATATCCTCCATTATTTCACCTCATTCTGGGCATCTCTCTATATATGGGCAATGCCTGCATGGTCGGTTTCTATCGAAGGGAGAAAACACATTAGAAAGAAAACATATGTTGTTGTTTCGAACCACCAGTCGTTACTTGATATTTTAGTAGCATTTCGAATATTTTTTCCCTTCAAGTGGGTATCAAAAGCAGAAATTTTTAAAATTCCGTTTATCGGTTGGAACATGACGTTAAACCGCTATATAAAACTTATCCGGGGCGACAAAGAGAGCATCCGACGTATGCTCCAAGACTGCCGCAAGGCACTTGCTAACGGAAGTTCTGTTTTTATGTTCCCCGAAGGCACACGATCAGAAACGGGCCGGTTAAAGGCATTTAAACCAGGGGCATTTCTTCTGGCCAAAGAAAATAAGCTGCCGATTTTACCCATCGCAATCAATGGAACAAACAGCGCGTTACCGAAACACAGTCTGAATTTTCATGGCATACATGAAATCAAAGTGAACATTCTCCCAGAGGTCCCCTATGAAACCTTTGCACATCTCACCGATAATGAAACGGCAGCAATGGTAAGGACATCCATTGCAGAACAGTTAGGACAATCATAAGGCGAAGCAGAAGACACGGGTCGTTTTTCATACACCGGCAGATCATTTAGTGGTGAGTGTTCCCCCACAGTATTTACAATATACTGCGTCCGTGTCGTGGCCCTTCTTTCTGCACATCGGACACACGATACGCTCGTGCTCCCGTTGTGTCGATCGCGATATTTCCACCGTTACAATTCCCGTGGGCACAACGATAATGCTGTATCCAATAATCATAATGACTGCCGCAACGGCCTGACCGAGATTTGTCTGTGGCGATATATCACCGTAACCGACGGTAGTAAGCGTCACGATAGCCCAGTAGACGCTTCTTGGTATGCTGGTGAATCCATTACCTTCACCTTCGATCAGGTACATAAACGACCCGAAAACAACAACAATGGTCAGGACGGTAAACACGAACACGACTATTTTTCTAAAACTTGCCCTCAGCGCTCTCATCAGGACGTTTGCCTCATGGACATATTGAACGAGTTTGAGAACACGGAATATTCGTAACACACGGAGCAGTCGAATGACGATAAGATATTGACTGCCGGTAATTATGAGGCTGAGGTATGTCGGAATCACCGCCAGAAGGTCGATAATGCCGAAGAAGCTTGTGGCATATCGCATCGGACGCTTCACACAGAAGAGTCGGAGTCCATACTCTGCGGTAAAGAGCATGGTAAAAACCCACTCTGCACAATAGAGCGCCGTGCCGTGATGTTCATTGAAAGAACGAACGCTGTCGATCATGACGGCAATGACGCTCACGACAATACTCACGATGAGGAGTATATCGAACCACTTGCCCGCCGGGGTATTTGCATGAAAGATTATGATGTATATTTTTTCCCTCAGCAGTTTCAGTAAAGGTTCTCTTCGTCGCTTATCGGGACTCGTTGCTGTACCCATTGGTCCTGTTTCACCCGTATATGTCTTGTTGCCTCACTTTGGCGTTATGCACGGAGGAATCGCAATATTCCTGTCGAAAAATTTAAGGGAAACCTGTAATTTTTGCAAGTATTCTCTCAATACTCGACACAACCGCCGTACGATTTTCTCAAGGGTATCTTCCAAGAGATACTGTTGCATATGTTCAGGCAACGCGGCGGAATTTGGGAAAGGCAACAAAGAAGGCCACCGTAAAGAGACACAGCAACAGCCCGCCGAGACCCAGAGAATCGGCCGTTCCGATACTTTCTGCAAGGGCCCCGAAGGGCACGGCACTCAGGGGCATGATCCCGAACGTCATCATAGCCATGCTCATGATGCGGCCGCGCATTTCTGCCGATGCATAAAACTGCAAGAGAGTCATGTTAAGCGACATGAAAACGGCGCTCAAAATCCCTATGAGCATGAGAGCAGGCAGTGCGGTCGTATAGGTGGTACACCGTGAAAACAGGGTCAGTGCGACGCCCCACATCAGGCCATTGGCCATGAGAAAGAAGCCACGCCTTTTCAGATGATGAATCGAAGCAAGGGCCAGCGCGCCGATAACGGAACCGATACCTACAAATGCCATCAAGAGCCCCAGACCATCCGACTGGACATTCAAGACTTCCCTTCCCCATGCTGGCAGAAGTGCCAGGTAGGGAAATCCGAAAAGAGCCGGCACCGAGACCATAACAACAAGCGCCAGGATTGTTGGATTTCTCGCAGCATATTGAAATCCCTCACGAATATCTTCTACTATGCTCTTTTTGGTACTCGTCGCCGCTGGTACCCTGCCCGCCCTGATCAGGGTTGTACACAAAACGGAAAAAATATGTATAAGGGCAATCAAATAGAAGACACCGGCCGTATCCAAGCAGACAATCAATACCCCTGCCAGGACCGGTCCAAGGATCCGTGTCATATTCATACCCGCAGAACTCAACGAGATGGCATTCATGAGGGTCTCTCGGGGCACAATATCGGAGGTTATCGACTGCCGACTGGGCATGTTGAAGGCCGCCATGGTGCCGTTGAAAAACCCGATTACCAGCAGGTGCCAGAATCGAATGAGGCCCGTCATATCGAGCGTCGCCAGAAACAAAGTGAGAACGGCATTACCGCTCTGGCTCAACAGTATCATCTGCCGTCGGGGAATCCGGTCTGCGAGTACCCCCCCGAGGAGAGAGGCAACCGTGAGCGGAAGGGCAAATGACATCATAACCAGGGAGAGGGCCAGGGGCGAGTCGTCGGTAAGACGAAGGATAAGCCACCCCCGGGTAATCTGCTGCATACCCACCGCCATAAAGGAAAAAACGGTGCCGAGCCAGAGCCACCGGTAATCCCGAAATCGGAACGACTGGAGGGCGGGGGAAAATCTGCCACGTAACGGCTGCGGCAACTCTTCTTCATATGCCGGATCTCGGACCGCCTGCTGGTCCATACTCCCTCCTTGCCCTGCGAATATGCCGGAGTCCGTTCCGCCGGGTACTGCTGCACCTGTGAGACCCCCATTATTGCCGTATCATGGTACCCCGGAGATACGGGTGTCAGGGTAACTGCTAAAACGTATCAATTTACCCATGATAAGTAAAGACAATCGGAGAAACCGCCAGATTACAACGTACTCCTCCCGTTTCTGCGCGGCGTAGGACTCAGCCCGGGCAGATTGGCGATGAACACCGCAACGAGAACGAGTGTGCCTCCTCCCATCTGGAACAGGCTTAAGCTCTCTCCCAAGATAAACCATGCACCCACGGCGGTCACGACGGGAATGCCATTGATGAATACGGCCGCACGTGGCGCGGGTATCTTGGTGAGCGCGTAATTATAGCAGAGAAAGGCCGCAACGGTGGCGAACAAGGTGAGGTAGAAGAGGGCCCCCCAGGATCGCACGCTGATAGCCGCCCACGATATGTCCGAAAACTGCCAGAGAAACGCGGGGGCATAAAAGAGCGCGCCATAGAAGACCTGTACACTGGTAATCGAAAAAGCCGAATAGCGTCTGCCCAGGTTCCGTGCACCGACGATATACAGGGCTGCCGAGATGACGGCACCGAAGATGAGAAGATCTCCCAGAAGATTACCTCTGAACACCCGGTCGGCATCAGCATCCCCCGTTACCAACACGCCAATCCCGATAAGAGAAAGGAGGATTCCGATGACCCCGAGACGCCCGGTCTTTTCCTTCAGTATGATCGCAGAGAGGATCATGACGGCAACAGGAACGGTCGCGATAATGAGAGATGCCGTGGGAGCCGAGGTGTAGAGAAGCCCCATTGTCTCAAATATGAAGTAGAGACCCGGTTCGAAAAGAGCCATCAGAAATATCTTTACATTATCACCGGGTGAAAACGATGGGAATCCATGGCGGCCCACCATCACGGCGAAGAACACCGATGCCAAGGCAAACCGGAAGAAGATAAGGGTAAACGTGGGTATGCTCTCCAGGGCAACCTTCGTGGCCACAAAGGAAAGACCCCAGAAGAGAACCGCTGCCACGAGAGCACCGTATGTTCGCGTTCGTGCATGGTCGCTCATGGACCGTCTTCACCCTTCAAAAGAAAGCCTCCTCAATATCATAGCGGCAGGAGATTGTATGTCTTTATTTTTACACAAAAAAAGGGGCACACTACTTTTTGTGGACTATTCTCTTCAGGGTGGTCGTCCTTTGAGAGACGGGTTCTACTGTGTCTCTTATCCCTGCCGTCGAAGGTTCGTCCCCTGTGGAAGATTTATGGCGACTGTTGTTTTTCAGCATAACCTTCTTGCCATCTATTGTAATCTTTTTTGTACTTTGTGTAGTATCACTCGCGGATCCAAAATTCGGTACAGCTCCTATTTTTTACCGGGAAGTTACTCTCGTTGTTACAGTAGGGAGAATTGGCCGAGTTTCGTATCGCCCTTGTACTATACTTTTTTTGTTGTTCGATACGATCATACGGTCGCACACTATGAGATGTACCTCCCAACGCAGGTCCACTGCCGTGAATGGGCACACCCAAGGACAACGCGTTGAAGGTCATATCAGCCGGATGTCACACTATTCGCGTAACTGGCAAGTTCAGGACGTTTACCCATAACGGATCTGTAAAAATCCAGAATTTTCTCCATGTCGGCACCGATATCTCCCGTAGGGAAAATCAGGGGCCCGATCCCTCCAACCTTACGTCGGAAGTCGAGAAAACCCAGCACTATAGGAACTTTCGCTTCGTGGGCAATATGGTAGAAACCGGTTTTCCAATGCTTGACTTTTTTACGCGTACCCTCGGGCGCAATGATCATTATCACCTGTTCGATATTATCGAAAATATTGACAGTCTGTGCTACGGCATTCTGCGACTTTGTCCGATCAATGGGAATTCCCCCGAGCCACCTCATGAGGCTACCGAAAGGCCTTCTGAACAGTGTTTCCTTTCCCATCCAGAATACTTTGGCCCGGTAGACAAAGGCATAGGCAAGGGTGAAGGGGAAATCCCAGTTCGATGTGTGGGGCGCGCCAATCAGGACATACTTGGGAATATCAGGCAATTCGCCTTCCCTGCGCCACCCGAAGAGGCGCAGCAATAGCGATGATATCCTAGAAAGAAACGTCGAGAGAACAGATGCATCGAATATAGTACTTTTCATTGTGACAAATCCCCCCTTTAACCTGCGGAGGATACGTGCCATGTACCCCCAAAAGGTATTTATCATACTACTATCACTTTGTAATCATATTTTATTCTTACCTTTCCCCATAACTGACGCATAGGAATATTCCTTTCTTCCATGGTTTCGATCCCATTTGCTGCAAGAAATGTGATGGCTTTTCACCGTAATCCTTGATACATAAAAGGGCAACATACAACTGCCCGGCAGGGAAGACAATGATCTGCCGGAGCAATACGACTGAATCGGCATAGGAGGGTACACACATGGGATCAAAACACAAGCAGACACAGACTGAACGAAAGGCCTATTTTGAACGAAAGCTGGATGATCGCCGGTCTTTCCTGAATGATAAGGGAATGGAATCTGCCACCATCGAAAAAGATTCTCTCGTAAAACAGTTACGGGCAAAAGTGAGAGCCGTCAACGCGAGGCTGCAGACGATTGTCGGCTACGAAGAGAAAACCGAAGAACTGACAAAGAAAAAAGCCGAGAAGGCAGCGGCCCCCTCGAAAGGCAAGGAACCGGCGAAGGCCCCAGAAGAGGGGAAAGCGCCAAAGAAAAAGAAGAAGAAAACCGGGGAAACCGCAAAGGAGAAATGATTCTCTCCCGCCGGGGATCCCCCCATGGCGAACAACCGGACAATCAACCAACACGACACGGCGACGGGAATGACTGACAGGTCTCTGTCGCATGTTGTCTTCGCAAACACCACCAAGGAGAAGTGTCATGGACCGTCCCCATATCGGTCTCGCCCTTGGCAGCGGTTCCGCCCGCGGGCTGTCGCACATAGGGGTTATCCATGCCCTTGGCGATATGGGCATCCGTCCCGACATCATCTGCGGATGCTCCGTCGGTTCCATGGTTGGCGGTGCCTATGCGGCGGACCATTTCGATCAGCTCGAGGTCTGGGTGCGGAGCTTGAAACGTACGGACGTTGTCAGATTCTTTGATGTCAGTCTGACCGGCGGCGGCGTCATACTGGGAGAGCGGCTCATCACCTTTTTCCGCGATCAAATTGGCGATATCATGATCGAGTCTCTTCCCATACCCTTTGCAGCCGTTGCGACGGAACTGGCAACAGGCCGTGAACTCTGGTTCAAACAGGGCCTGCTTCTGGATGCAATTCGCGCCTCCATGTCCTTCCCCGGCCTGTTTGCACCCGTTCAAATCGACAACAGATGGCTGATCGACGGCGGTGTGGTCAACCCGGTGCCTGTATCGGTATGCAAGGCCATGGGTGCAGATGTTGTCATTGCGGTAAATTTAAACAGCGGCCTCGTCGGGAGACATACCTCGGCAAAGCAGGCAAAACGAGCTTCGTCTGCAGACCCGCGTGAACCCGTCGAATCTCTAACGGACCTCACAACCCGCATCAAAAGTAGCTTGAAAAACAGTGTCGACAACCTGATTGCCCAGTTGTGGCAGGACGACAGTGACCGGCCCGGCCTGTTCGACGTCGTCACCAGCTCCATCAATATCATGCAGGACCGTATTACCCGTAGCCGCATGGCCGGCGACCCCCCCGACGTGGTCCTCACACCACAGCTCGATCACATCGGCCTGTTGGAAGTCTACCGCGCGGCCGAGGCCATCGAAGAAGGAAAACAGTGTGTTCTGAGGGCACAACAGAGCATCAGAAACATCCGTATCATCGAAGACAGTATCGCGTGACGACTGTAACGGAGTCGTCAGCCGCTTCCGAGAGAAGGCAGAGCACCATGAAGAAAAAAGCTCTTATCGTGGGCGCAACGGGATTGATTGGCCGTCACCTTTTGTCCCTGCTTTTCAGCGACGAGCGATACGAGCAGATCACGGTATTCGGACGTCGTTCCGTTGACATAGAGCATTCCACACTGATCCAGCACATTGTCGATTTTGACTGCACAAAAGCGTGGCGCAAGCTAATTACGGGGAACGATCTGTTTTCTTGCCTCGGCACTACCATCAAGGCAGCGGGAAACCGGAATGCACAATATAAAGTCGACTACACCTATCAATATGAGGTTGCACAGGCGGCGGCGGACAATGGTGTTGCGACCTATACACTGGTGTCGACATACGGCGCCGATCCCGGGTCAAAAATGTTTTTCCCGCGAATAAAGGGAGAACTCGATCGGGATGTGAAGAGATTGCCGTTTACGACGATTAGAATTCTCAAACTATCTGTCCTGATAGGTGAAAGATATGTAACACGCCCGGGTGAATCGCTGGCGGTTGTGCTGGGAAAGCTGTTGACATCGTGGATTCGACCGTTGCGAAAGTATCGGCCCATACCGGCGGCGGTCGTAGCTCAGGCAATGATCACCGCCGCCAACGATACGACAGCCCCTGCCATCCGTGAATATGAATTTGAAGAGATCTTCGAACTGGCACATAGTAACGCGACTTGAATATCACACATACAGCGGGACCAATAGAGGATCGCAATCACATCGGACAAAAGGAGGCGTTTTATGGCGACGATAAAGATTGAAGAAAAGGAAAATATTGCGATTCTGCGACTCGACAATGGTACGAAGAACGCCGTCAATCTCGCGATGGTTGAAGACATATCTGCTGCGGTGAAAACCATACAGCAAGATTACAATGGCATGGTCCTCGCCGGCGGCGACACGTTCTTCTGCATCGGCCTGAGTCTCCCGGAATTGACAACCCTTGACCGCCCCGGGATGACCGACTTCTGGTACAAGTTCAACCAGCTCACTCTGGATCTTTACACCCTGTCGGTGCCGACGGCCTGCGCCATCGCCGGTCATGCCCCCGCCGTTGGTACGATCTGGGCCCTCGCCTGTGACTATCGTTTCGCTGCAGCAGGGAAAAAAGTAATCGGGCTCAACGAAATCAACCTCGGGCTTCCCACGCCATTCCTTGTCGATTTGATGCTGCGGCAGGCAGTCAGCGATCAGGTGGCAAACGATCTGCTTTACGGCGGAGTATTTGTTACCCCCGAACAGGCACAGGAGTTCAATCTCATCCATGAAGTCACGCTGCAGGGAGAGGTCGAAGAGAGAGCCCTGTCGAAACTCGAACCTCTGACAGCCCTTTCCAAAAGAGCGCTGGCGGCTATCAAGGCCGTCCGCACCGACGATATTCGTCTGAGGTTTGAACAGGACTTCAAGGTCAAACATGAGATCTTTCTCGACTGCTGGTTTAGCAAGGAAACGCAGGAAATACTGGTTAAAGCGGCTGAAAAATTCTGAATCGCTGCCTCCGTTGCAACCGAAAAGCGGGTATTAGGAGCCAGTTCCCTCCGGGTTTATACGAGCCAGAGAGAAGGCGAAACTCCATCGTATCGCAACGCGTAAGCACCGTCCCACTTTGCAGGTAGCTTTTTGAACTCTCCTGTGCGTAAAAGGCAAAATGCAAGACTTGACCCCATCTGTTTTCAGGATTAAATTGGTATTGATTTTTTGTTATTCTTTGTCATAATGAAATATAGTTTCTTTGTTATTAAAACATGTATCTCCTCCTTTCTTCTTATTTCGGAGGCCGAGAATATGGAGACACGAAGGCCCTTCAAATTATGTCTACATCGCTCTCAACAGGACCTGTATATTCTGTTGGGGGCCTGACCATTTATATGATAGTCTCCTGTAAGCAGGAATATTCTGTGATTCTGTGTGTTCTTTGTGATCAGTTTCAGTGGTAGAATCATTGCAGCGATAATCACATATGGGAAACTTGCCGCAATTATATATCCGGCAAAAAATTCTTTACGTGTGTGAACCCGAGCATCAAGAGATACAACGGATAGACCTGACAACCTCTCCCCTATACGTATTCTTAGTAGATTACGTCCCACCTCTATACAGGGAACCTATGCAAAGTTTACAATAAACGTTCCTTTTTTCTTATATATTGTTTGATTGAGATTTGATCTCACAATAAATACTAAGGTTTTATTGAAAAAATATGCGGGAATCTCGCGGCACTCAACACAAAGCTATCTCCTTGCAATGGTATTGTGACACTTCTTCATGATCTGCGTCTTCTTTTTACCATTCAACACATTAGCTACACTCATTCAAATGCTGCATTATAAAACAGCTCAGAGGAGTCACATTACATGCTGGTTTGCCTGCAGGGGTGGGAGGGGGTTTTACCTTTTTCCCACCTGAAGGGAAATGAAAGGGGTGGTTGTTTTGCGCACCCTTGCAGTAGCGGGCTTTCCGGTAACGGAGAGACCAAACGTGTCTTGCCTCAACATTGAGGCACTATGTACTAGAGGAGGTGCCCCATGCAAAAGTATCTATTTCAAGCTTCCTATACCGATACCGGACTGAAGGGCCTGCTCGATGAGAGCGGTACGCACCGGCAGCAGGCCGTAGAGAAGACCATTAAGAGTCTGGGAGGATCGATGGAGGCATTCTATTATGCCTTTGGCGAGACGGATGTGTTCGTGATTGCAAAATTACCGGACAACGTGAGTGCCACAACTTTCTCGCTTATCACGAATGCTGCCGGAACAGCCAAGGTCAGGACAACGGTGCTGCTGACACCCGAAGAGATGGATCACGCAACGAGAAGGGACGTCGAATATCGTCCACCAGGCATTGTCTCTGGACCATGATCGAAGCAACGGCTCTTAATTATTACACACGCTCTTTCCTTAAAGGCATCGGCACAAGGGTGGCGATCGAGCGCTGGCCCCTCCCGCAGAGTCCTCTTCGGTGAGGGGCCGGCTTTCTCATATTTCCATTCTTCCTTATTGAATCTCTTTGCCGGGAGCGTACCTTTTCCGCTCGTATGCAAAGCAAAAAGCAAGACCTGCCCCCACATCGGAATTATTCACTCAGATCATTAATCCAGTTCAATGCAGCCGCAACTGTCGGAAACCCGATAGTCGTCGCAAGGACAGTAATCGAATGGCGGATTTCTCCCACCTCTGCCCCGGCCGCGAGGGCCCTTCGGGCATGACTGTGAACAGCTCCCTCAGAACGGATTGCGACAGCCGCCGCAAGCTGTATCAGTTGAACTGTCTTTTCATCCAACGGACCCTCCTCTCGTGCGACTTTACCTAATCTCTCGAGGGCGCTGAAGAATTTCTTATTCTCTCTCTTGATTACTTCATAATGTTCCGGCAATTTTCCCCTTGTCATTTTACCCTCCTTGATGCTTTCTGTGAATATTGCGTGGTGTCTCGATATTCCCTTTCCCTCCTGAAAAGAAGGAAAGCCTCTCACTACCTGACAGGCCCTTTTCGCCTTTCTTCTATCATATGACGAATCGCAAGAATGGGATGGCGTCTGATTATACGGGGGCCGGCATACCGCATAACGGTACGAATCTTCTCTCGCATATCAGGTTTGTAACAATGAACCGGGCACCGGGCACACGTTGGTTTCGCTTCATGAAACGGGCACTTGTCGAGCCGCTCCAATGCATATTTTTGCAATATCTTGCATTCCGCACACAGCTCGGCTTCTGTGCCGTGATGACTGCGGCAGTAGCGGGAAATCATCGCCTGAAGCGTCATACGTTCTCTTCTCATCCGCGTATGCAGCGTTGTCATTGTGCGGAACCCCGGCAATCATTCTAATGAGGCCAAGTCTTGCGTTGTGCCTTGTCTCTTATGCACGAGGAACCGGCGGTCTTGTCCCTTCGCACGCCAAAAACTGTCAAGAGTGTAATCCTGACCCCCTCCGGTTAGCGACCGAAGGGGCATACGGCGGCGCAGATACCGCAATTGTGGCCTTCATTGAAGCGAAAGTAGTATTCTTTTTTCCATTCGTCACATCGCATGACATCGAGAAAATTTTCCCGCGGTTCCCCGGGGCGCCATCCATTGCCGACGAGAGCACCTGCCGGACAGGCATCGACACACTTCCTGCACGTCCCGCAAAAGTGCTGCGTCACGGGAGTATCACAGTGCACGGGAACATCGGTGAGCACGGTCCCCAATCGCAACCACGGACCATACCGTTTTGTTATGAGGAGGCAGTTGCGCCCAATCCAGCCGAGACCGGCCCGTGTTGCCGCCGTTTTATGGGGGAAGTCTCCCCTGATAGTGATGGGATCTGTTCGTTCCGATGCCGGAACGGCGAGGGCCCTGAAGCCCACACTGCGGATGTACACCGCCACAGAGGCAGCGATTTCATCGATCACGAAATTTACTCTGTTATACTCATTGGCGTAGTCCTGATTCGGTCCGCTTCGGATGCTCTGCATGATGTGGGAATTCATCAGGACGGCGAAAGAGACAGCCCGAGGGAATCCGCTACCCTTCTCATCGCGAGGCGTCGCGATGTCTCGAAGATCGGCAAATCCGAACAGTTCGATTTCACCCTCGCGGAACCATGATGAAAGCTCTCTGCGATGCGAAGTCTTCAACTCTTCTGCCATCATGTGGGTTCCTCTTTCCAGCCGATATCTCCTTCGCGATCAGATGAGATATCCTGTGGGCAACGGCACCAGCAGGAATTTGTGGAAGATAAACCAGAACGTGCAAACCATCAGGGCATAAATTACCAATGATGAAATCGTCCGAAAGAAGGTTGGCCGCTGCAGATCAAGAATCACCGTGAAGAAGGTTAACATGACAACACTTGAGACGATAAACCCGGCAATATTCAAGAGGGACACCCATGCGAAAACCACGATAATGGACGTTATGATATATTTGAACTCCTTCGGCACAAAGCCTTCTTTTTTCGTTTCTTTTGTGACAAAGGTTTGACCGAACATGACCGCTGATAAAAGAATGAGAAATATGATCAGGAGGCGGGGAAATATTAAGCCATTGTACTGCAGATCCCCTGTCCTAGACCAGAAAACCAGTGCTATCAGTATAAATATGACAGATGCAATTCGATCAGCTTTCATCTATGGTCATCTCCTTTATTTTCCAATGTTTTGCAATCCTCTTCATAAAGAATGGCCAGCCCAATGACAGAACTGACATGATGATCAATACCCATGAAAGCGGGCGGTTGAAAAAGATCATCCACTTATTGGGCAGGATCTGACCCATCAAGATGGCCTGTACGAAACCCATTTCCCCGATGGGTCCGAGGATCAGTCCGAGGGTGATTGGCCCGGGATGGAAGTCGAGACGTTTCAGAACGTACCCGATTATGCCTAGGGTCAGCATTATGTACACATCGGTAACATTGTTCCTGATGGAATAGGAACCGATAATTGTGAGGAAGAAGATGATGGGCGCGAGAAAACGGATGGGGAGACGGACGACCGTGCGATGCAGAAGTCTTCCGGATATTACCCCCACAGGTATCATGAGGATCGTGGCAACGAAAAGAGACATGATAAATGTATAGACCACATGGGAGTGGGTTGTGAACAATTCAGGCCCTGGCCTGAGGCCATGGAGCAGCAGGACGCCGTAGAGGACCGCATCCGGTGGTGCACCGGGGATTCCGAGCGTTACGAGGGGGATCATCCCTCCGCCGACAACGGCGTTATTCGACGCTTCCGTGGCGATAATGCCGTCAGGGATACCGGTACCGAAATCATCGGGATGCTTTGATACCCTGATCGCTTCGTTGTACGCAACGAGATTGGCAACGCTTCCGCCTGCGCCCGGAAGGATACCCACAAGGGTGCCAAGGATTGACGAGCGCAGGAGATTTCCCTGCTTTTTCATCACTTCCTTAAACGTTTTCAAGAGGATACCATGCTGACGCTTTGTCTCCGTGAGGTGAAATTTCTGCATTCGGTTGGCGATCATCGTGAGGGCCTCGGGGATACAGAAAAAACCTATGAGTGCCACAATGAGCTCGATGCCCCCCTGCAGCTGGGGAAACCCCGCGGTGAATCGCACATCTCCCCCGATGGGTGCAATGCCGATTGTGCTGATTAACAGTCCGATGGCACCCCCGATAAAGCCCTTGAGGATGTTTTTCGATGCCAGTGATGAAATGATAGTAATGCCGAAAACTGCCATCCAGAAATACTCGGGAGGACCGAATTTCAGGGCAACGCTCGCCAGCGGCGGAGAGAGAAAGAGAAGAAAAAATACCCCGATGATCCCACCATATGCAGAGGAGAAGGTGGCGGTAAGAATCGCCCGTTCACCTTCGCCTTTTTTCGCCATGGGGAACCCGTCGAATGTGGTACCGATGGATGACGGTGTGCCGGGAGTATTGACGAGAATAGCAGAGAAGGAACCGCCGTAGATACAGGCCATATAGATAGCCCCAAGAACGATCAATCCCTCGGTGGGGTCCATGGTGAAGGTGAAGGGCACAAGGAGGGCGACCGCCATAGTGGCGGTCAGCCCTGGTAATGCCCCTGATAGGAGGCCGCCGAAAAGGCCTGCAATGATCATGAGAATGACTTTCAGTGTGAAAATATGACCGAACGATGCTGAGATGGCCTCAACCACGGTGTAACTCCTCTTGTGCACTTATTTTTTGAGCAAGCCCAATTCCTTCAGAAGCTGTCTGTAGTACCCTGTCAGTTTCGATACCAGATCCCTCGAGGCATCTTCTCCGTAATATTCCATGATGAACCCGAGATCTTCCATCTTCGTGATCACTTCAGCGTCGTAATTGACCTTCTCGAACGCCTTCTCGAGGGTCTGACGGATCTCCTTGGGAGTTCCCGGAGGAACAGCGACCCCGCGGTACGCACCTTCAACGAACTCATAGCCGAGTTCCTTGAATGTCGGAACATCGGGCAGAGCTTTTGCCCGTTTATCCGCGGCGATGGCAAGTGCTCGAATCTTGTCGGGGTAGCGAGCTGCCATGGAGGTGTAGGTCATCAGCGCCTTCACGTGGCCTCCCAGAAGGGCCGGCACGGCGGCTCCCGACCCGGTGAATGAAATATAGGTCAGTTTGAGACCGGCAACCTTTCCAAAGGCTTCACAGCCAAGGCTGTTGGCTGATGGTTGCCCGCTGCCACCGACACTGACACCGGGGTTTTTCTTGGCATACTCGACGAAATCCTGCAACGTTTTTATCTCGCTGTCTGTCGTGACGGCGAGGATATCAGGCGTGAATTCGAAGAAGTAGACATTGTTAATCTTTTCCGTTTCGTATCCCGCGTTTCCCCGGGTCATGGGTTGGACGATGGTATGTGGGATGTTGGTTCCGTATATGGTATAACCATCCGGTTTGGTCCTCATCAGCTCAGACCAGCCGACGGCACCGCCACCACCTTTTTTGTAAACCATAACGACCGGTACACCCAGAACCTTTTCAAGGGGCTGTTGCTGAATTCGGGCGGTAATGTCTGATTCACCACCGGGATTAAAACAGATCACATAGGTTACAGGTTTGTCCGGATACTTGGCGATAGCCGCGGTGGTAAAGGTCAGTCCGACTAACGCAGCCAAAAAGACAATCATCATTACCTTGCATCTCTTCATATACTCGCGCTCCTTTCTACTAATGATTATGGTGGATTCTCGGATTCAAACCGTACAAAGCGAATATTGTCGGTTGCACCTCCTTTCTTTTCCATTATGGCGTCCCCAATGGGTTACTCTATGGGCAGGTAATACCCTGTCCTTCATTCCCGGCGAGGGACTACTTACGTTGTCTCGTTGGCATATACACCTCCACCTCGCAAGAGATCCATTGCTACCTGTCAACTCTGAACGACTCGAGCACCTTTTCGTCGATCATAATTCCGAGTCCCGGCCCTTCCGGCACGCGGACGTATGCGCCCTCGAGGTGAAACGGCTCTTCAATGAGGTGCTCCCTGATGGGATTATCGGACTGGTCGAATTCCAGGAGCGCCTTTCCCGGCTGACTCGCCAGGACATGAAGGGATGAGGCAATCGCGATCGGCGTGCCCCATGCATGGGGAATGCAGTCGATATTGACCGCCTGCGCGAGGGCCGCTATTCGCTGAACCTCCGTGATACCGCCCGCCGAACAGACATCGGGCTGTGCGTAACTGACGGCGCGCCTCCTGAAAATTTCATTAAACTCGCTCACCAGGGCCCACCCCTCACCGCCAGCCACGGGCACATCGAGTCTGCCACTGAGAACGGCATACCCATCGTAATCGTGAGGAGGCACCGGCTCTTCAAACCAGTAGACCCCGAGCCGTTCACACGCCCGTCCTACTTCGGTCGCCTCCGGGACTGCGTAGGCACAATTCGCATCGACCATGAATTCTGCACCATCCCCGATGACGTCTCTGAACGCCTCGATCAGCCGTATATCTTCTCTTACACCCCACCCCAGCAGGGCGAGACCGATCTTCAGCTTCAGCATGCAAAATCCCTTGGCGAGATTTGATTGTGCTTCGTCTCGAATGATTGCGATTTGCTGCTCTATCGTGGTAACCCTTCGGAAATAATGACCCGTGGCATAGGCGAGTACTTTGTCCCGAAATGCACCCCCGAGCAGCGTGTGTATGGGAAGACCCAGAATCTTTCCCTTGAGATCCCACAGCGCGATATCGACACCGCTGAGAGCAGAATACGGGGCGAATGAATGGTAGGCCCAGCGCAATTTGAAGTGAATCTTCTCCCACAAAACGGCCGTATCCAGGGGATCCTGCCCCAAAAGCATGGGCGCTATGATATCGCTGACGACCTGGTGATTACCGGCTATCGGACCCCAGCATTCTCCGTATCCGATGGTTCCGTCACCAGCCGTAATTTTCACGACAAGATACTGCCGCGACGTTGTCCACCCCTGGGCATTACCGAAGGGTTCTTTCAAGTCTTGTTTGATCGGAATAGCTTCGACCTTTGCGATTTTCATGGTACCGGATCCCTTCCCTGTCAGGCACCGGCCACGATGTCCGCTACCGCTTTTCCCATTTCCGCCGTGGTCGATGTCCCTCCGAGATCCGGCGTTTTCACGTCCCTCTCGTCGAGGGCCCTCTCCATCGCCTCTTCGACAGCGCGTGCCGCCTCCGGGTGCCCGAGATGTTCGAGCATCATCGCACCGGACCATATCGCTCCAATGGGGTTGGCAATCCCCTTTCCCGCGATATCGGGGGCGGACCCATGCACCGGTTCGAACATGGAGGGAAACTCTCGCTCAGGATTCAGATTGGCAGATGCAGCGATACCCAGACTTCCCGCCACTGCCGGTCCGAGATCCGAAATAATGTCGCCGAATAGATTGCTCGCCACGATCACATCGAAATGACCCGGGTCGAGAACAACTCTGGCGCACATCGCGTCAATGTGGAATTGATCCGTTTCAACCTCCGGGTACGACGATGAAAGCTCCCTGAATATCTCATCCCAGTATGGCATGGTAAATACAATGCCGTTTGACTTGGTGGCCGAGGAAAGCCGTTTTCGCGGCCGTTTTTTCGCCAGCTCAAAAGCGAATCGCTGAACCCGTTCGACCCCCCGGCGGGTAAAGACAGATTCCTGTACCGTTATTTCCTCTTCGGTCCCTTGATAGATCCTGCCACCGATATTCGAATATTCGCCTTCGTTATTTTCCCTCACAACGAGAAAATCGATATCGCCGGCCTCTCTGTCTCGAAGAGGACTCGTAATGCCCCGCAGGAGTCTGACGGGCCGCAAGTTCACGTACTGCCGAAATTCCCTGCGGATGGGGATCAGAAGACCCCACAGGGATACATGATCGGGAATATCCGGGGTACCGACGGCTCCCAGGTATATGGCATCATATCCTTTTATTTGGGCCAAACCGTCGTGTGGCATCATCTCGCCATTGGCAGCGTAATAGTCACAGCCCCACGGGAAAAATTCATACGTCAGAGCAAACCCGAATCGCGTTGCGGCGGCATCGAGAACGCGTATGCCTTCCACGACTACCTCTTTTCCAATACCGTCTCCCGGGATTACTGCTATTTTATTCATATACACTCCTTTAGTACCTCATCTAATTAGTTGCGATACCGTTATGTGTTCACGGCTACTACTATCGATTGCGTTCATGATAAGATCACACTGCATGATAATTACTCGAGAAATACTCTGTACAGGCCTTGAGAGATCCATCCACGCACAAAGTTCATAAGATATCATCAGAGATTTTGAAGACGTGATGCCGTCAGAATAATGAATACACTTCTTTTACTTTATCCCATCAAAATTTTCCAGTGTGAGACAAAAACTTCATATCACTTAACACTGAAATTTTAGCATAAATACATCGGGTATGATATTAGAATCTCATCATCACGTCACCGGACACAATGTCCACGATATGGGGCTGCCCCCCTTCTTTACAAAGAAACTGTCAAGAGGGTAGACCTGACCCTCTCTGTGTGTACCAGCCGTGATACATCCTCAAGGGTATAAGCAGGCCGAAGAAGGGGAAAATGTAGAGGGCGGCCACCGTCGGCTCCAGAGGACCGAAAAACCGCGAGGCGAAGACGATAATCAGGACATTATTCATATGCCCCAAGGTGATCGCTCCGGCCAGTTGATCGGCAACGGACCGCTTTGCCATGCAGAGGATACCGACACCGCAGTAGACACCCCCCAGCAAGATCCCGACTGCCGCAGCAGTGAAGATCGTCAGCGGTTCGCGGTGAAAGAACTCGGCATAGCGCGAAAAGATGCCCATAATAATCACGGCAAAGAGGAAGAGGGAAAGGGGATAATTTACTTTCATGATCGCCTGAAGCATCCCGGGGGCCACCTTCCGCAATCCTTCCGCCACGACAATGGGAACAAATATTATGAGGGAAAGCATCCGGATCATCCCGGCGAGGGGAATGTCCACGGACTGACCCAGTAGAACCTCGATCAACGCTGGCAGGGTAAAAGGGATCAGAAGCGACGTAACCACCACCAGAACCATGACCAGGGGGCTGTTCCCCTTGACAAGATTTGAGATAAAGGGGGCCACCACACCGGTGGAAATACCGGAGAGCAGCAAGGCCGCAACCGCATACGAGGGAGCGATCACAGTGAACACATAATAGACCACCACGGGGAGAAGCACGATTTTCAAGAGCGTCAGGCAGAGAATCTGCGGCAGGGTGTTTTTGAGAACGGCCCAGATTGTTGTTATTTCAATTGAGATAAAACTGAGAAACAGAAGAATCATGAGCCCATACTGCGGGTAGTGGCGAAATAGGGACCCAAAACGGGGAAAGAAAATCCCGACCATCATAGAGGTAAAGACAACCACGAGAAGGATGACATCATTGAAACGAATCACGGCAACCTCAGTGTTACACGGATGCTGCGGTGCGGCATATCACCGCTGTCACGACGCGTGTCTCATAAAGATAGACACTCCACTTTTTCGCCTAAAAGAATAAAGCATGGTTACTTTTTTACCATGTTGGGAAGGTAATACCAATGAAAAAACGTGTCCCTTGAGACAAACGTTTTTGAAGGAGCGACCAGTGTGCAAGAAACGGTCTTCGGCCGGCACTCGCCTGGCTCTTCTCCCAGGGAAGGGAACCAATATCGCGCCGATACCGAGGGTACCTGTTCTCCTCGAACTCTTGAGCCGGTTGCAGCAGTAACTGATGACGCTATTACGAACAAAGCACAACGTATTATTTAAAAAATGTGTCTCTCTCATCCTCTCGCATTATATGAGTCCTGCAACGTTACTTCAGCCGTGACAAGACAATGTGTCCCATTGATTTTCCCTACCACCTTGCCCTCTGAATTTTTAAAATAGTTCTCTTCCAACTTTTCTGCATTCATATGATCATGAACCATCAACCCGTATTGTGACAAGAAGTGGGCGATTTCTCCCTCCTCTATGCCAAAATGCCATTGTTCATTTGCCCTCGTTACCGAGCGAAAGACCTCCTCTTCCCCATAGTATAAGTGTTCCCTCCTGAGTACCGACGCATATATATAATCAAAGACCACTCGGCTTCCCTGGCCTGCGTATTCTGTGATTATGCGAAACGTTTCATCGACCGATGAAGGATTGAGATACATCAGCAAGCCCTCCAAGACGAAAAGACTCCTTTGATCCTTTTCAAAGCCAACAGCATCGAGTTTTTGAGGGAGAGATTCTTTCTCAAAATCAATCCCGACGAACACGATATTTAAAGGAATCGGCACCTTTCTTCTCTGATACTGAGCGAGCTTCGCAGCTTGCGTTCTGGGAACATCCAGTTCAAATATTTTCACACCCTTTGATTCTGCTTGAAAGCGTACTGCACGCGTGTCGAAGCCGGCACCAAACAGAAGTATCTGGTCAAACTGTTCAGCCAATGCCTCTTGAAAGATCTTATCAATATATTTTGTCCGCACAATGACGTATTCGTAAATGCCCTTCGGCGCCATGACTTTTCCATACAATTTTCTCACAGTGGAAATTTTAAGCACGAGACTGAGGAATGTCGGGACAAGAAGCACCGCAAGTGTATCATCGCTTTTATAGTGCGCCCGAGACTCCAAGGAAGAAGCGGCGCGAGACACACAGGTCCATTGCGCCGTTCGTGAAGTTCTTGTTTCAATTCTTTTTTTCATCTCTCTCCCTCAACATATTTCAGGGCTGCACACATGGTGTGCATATCCAGAGAGGGCGCGAGGATTCACTTTCTCAGGTACTGTCGACAGGTAGTTGATACGGAGAATGGTTACTTGTGTTCTTTTATTTTCTAATGAAAATCGACTGAATGAAAGGAATTTCTCTCTTAATTTCTATATTTTTTACCGCTAATTGATTAACCACTCGCGTTATTTCATGGGGCAGATATGATGCTCTGATTGAGCTGAAAAATCCATTTTACTTGGAATCCGATACCGCCACCACACGCGTCGCAAATCATACAGGTACAGTATGCCACCCTTGGCAACGGCATTAGTTACATTCACTATTGCCCTCGTGAGATCAGGCCAATGATGAAGTGCATAGGCAGAATACACGAAATCGAATTCGCCTAATGAACGAAACAGGGGTTTATCCTGAACATCGCCGACAACGAACGTAATGCGATCCTCAAGATTATTCGCAGAAACACAGTCTCTACCAACAGTGACCATAAACTGTGATACTTCAACGGCCGTTATATCTACTTCGGGACTGCGTCGAGCGATTTCACTCATGAGAATACCAGGTCCTGCACCAACTTCGAGACATCTGCCTTGTATGTCAAGCGATTGAATGTTTTTGAAAAATGCTCTATCCCGCATCGTAGAGTTTTTCGCACTTTCAGCGTATTTCCTCGCATTATCGAGGCGGGAAAACGACGATTTCTGGTTATATTCAATCACGCTTCCACACATTGTTTTCTCCGCTCTTTGTGCATCCAGCATTACAATAGAGACGGTTCACCTGGAGGTCACCGGCAGCGAAAGGTCCGTCCGATCCTCCATACCTGTCATCGCACTTTTCTTTGCGCACCGTCCGGGCTTAACCGAACATTTTTTCATGCGGGTGTCCGTTACACCAGGGAGAAAAAGCATTCACGAAGATACCCAACACAACGGCAACGACATACGGCGCCAACAAGCCTCCGCGTGTTGCGCTTCGCAGAGAATGAATACGAACCGGAGCACCACGGGTTGTCCGGCAAATCGGAACACACTGGGGGTGAAGAGTGCCGTTGCTGTTTCAACGGGCGTGACTGCCGTTTCGTGTTTCATAAAATACTTGTCGGATTTCGCCCCGCAGCTTCACCCGTTTGAAAGGTTCACCACACCACCACCCACTGAACTCTTTTACAGGGCGGTCAACACGCATCGCCGTTGTATTGTGAAAGAACCGTCTTTGCTCATCGTTATCCAGGGGCAGTGCCTTGCAGTGACGCCATGTAACAACGTCGTATCCCTTTGCTGTTCTCCCCGGAGGCAGAAAGCAAAACCTGACCACTTCTATCAGTCGTAGGACAAACGGGTTTTCTCATCCCCCATGGTAGGTTGAATAATTTCCTGCCATTCGTCGCTCTGCCACGTACCCAATCGGTCATGCATGACAAGGTATTTCTGCGGTATGGGGTGGGTACCATAGACAACTTCGAGGTCATATTTTTTCGTGATAAAGTCATGAAAATAGGTAATGTAAGGACATGGCGGATACCCCACTACTAGTCCGGTAGCGAAATGTATTATCGTCGCACCGTTTGCTTTCATTTCATCCACGGCATATTCGATATTGCCCCCAGGACACCCATCGCAGGAGGTATACCCGACAACCTCAACGGCCGTATTTTTGTACCTGTCGAAGGCACCTTCTCTTTCCCGTAACGACCTGAAACATTTCCCGCCTGCACACCTGCGATAACGGTCACAAATAATTATCCCAACCTTTGTTACGTCTCCCATGAAACCTCCTGACTCACATTATTATTTCACACCCAGGGAAAGATCGAAAGATACCCCGTTATTGTTGCCTTCGGATCATCCCACACATACCCGTTACCAATACCATCGTTTCGAGCAATACAAAACTGAATTGTTCACAGGCAATGGCTGGTCCCATCAGGTGGCGTGTTTCCTGTTATATTCTCCGAGAGAGTGATACAGTTCCTCCAGACTCGGGTAGGCACGCCGGTAAATGGGGTACAAATCATTGTAAATCGCGTGCCTTGAAGGATCTGGTTCGAACGTTTTCTCGATGTTGATAAGATTTGTTGCCTCTTCGTAACTGTTCCAGACGCCTACACCGACACCACCCATGATGGCGGCCCCAATTGCCGTCATCTGCTGGGGTGATGAGAGTCTGGAAAACTGCATTCCATTGACATCTGCGTAGATCTGCATCCACAAATCGCTGAGAACGCCGCCGCCAATCCCTCTGATCCGGTCCAAGCTGAAGATAGGCACATCAAGTTCTTCATAGAGATCGTACAGCCATCGCATGTTAAAACATATCCCTTCGTACAGGGCTCGCAGCATATGCGCTCGATTATGCGTCATCCCCAACCCGAGGAAGGCCCCCCGGGCATTGATATCAAAGTGAGGCGCGCCCCCACCTCGCAGATAGGGTAAAAAGACGAGTCCATCGGCACCGGGGGGAATGCTTGCCGTATCTGCCTCCATCTTGTCATAAATATCGGTATTGAGGATGCCGCTCATCACATCCTCGGTACCGTAGGATCCCTCCTTGAACCAATCCTGCGCAATCCCGCCGGCCGCAGTGATCATCACCAGCTCATAGCCTCCCTGGGGCTGCATCGTGTTACAGTTCATCTTATATTTCGGATCCAGACTCGGTGTGTCGCGAAACACCCCTGACCAGTTTGCCGAACCGATGTAGGTATATGCCATCCCCTCCTTGATAACCCCCGCCCCGGTATTCGCACAAATGACATCACCGGAACCGAGTGTCACGGGGGTTCCCTCCGCCAGGCCTGTCTCGGCGGCAGCCGCTTTCGTGATGCGACCCACCACATCGTGTGAGTTGAGGATATCGGGTATCTTTGCGGTATCCACACCGGCAGCCTTGAAAATGCCGCCGGAGAGCTCTCTTTTGGCACAGTCCATCATGCCATTCATGGACATGTCGCCGTATTCCGTGGCAAAGGTGCCAGT